>Ga0208863_1000313_pt1 | contig 57591 bp, 54 predicted proteins | sample RifOxyD3_FD_184040 | JGI IMG/M metagenome (GOLD analysis project Ga0208863, IMG submission 184040) | Soil microbial communities from Rifle, Colorado - Rifle Oxygen_injection D3 (SPAdes) | ecosystem: Environmental > Terrestrial > Deep subsurface > Rock core/Sediment | place: Rifle, Colorado... | reverse complement strand
GGCATACGAGATGGAAAACAGACGATCCTCAGCAATCCCCCGGCTTTTATAGTAGGCTCGGTTCTGTGAGCCGATGCACAAAAAGCGCGTGCAGGTCTTGAACACGCCGCTCAGATACTGCCGTTTGAGCCATCCTTTAAGTCCGGGGGGGTCCGGCATGGCTCCGTCCCAGTTTTCGCCCCGCATCAGGGTAAGCTTGCCCAAAGCCTGCGCTTTCTTCAAAGCTCGTCGCATCGCTGTATGCTGCCAGCCATGCACCCACAGGGCATCGCAGTTGGCCAGTTCAGCGTCCAGCTCCACCTCGTCCAATAGTGCGCTTACGTAGCCGTCACGCAAGGGGACATCCCATGCTACCTCCCGCCCGAACCCTTCATCGAAGTAGGCTCGGGAGGAACGGTCGGAAAGGAAGAGAACTTTGAGCGCAATATCCGGCTCGGCGGCGATGCGCCGCAGCAGGGGAGCTTGGTACTGGATGGGGTGGCTGACCATGTACAAGAGCTTGGTGGGCATCACGGACGGTCCCCCCAAACACTTTCCCACACATCCCCCACGGTTTGGGCGAATGGCCCAAGGCCGTAGCGCTCTTCGGCCATGCGTCGCGCCTCGTGGGACAAGGCACTGCGGTGGGGGCGGTCGGCCACGATCTGGGTGAGACTCTCGGCCATGGCTTTGGCGTCGTGGTCCACCAGATAGCCGTTCACCCCGTCTTGCACATAATCCTCCGGCCCGCCGCAGCGGGTGGACACGATGGGCAGACCCGAGGCCAGCGCCTCTACCCCGACGATGCCGAAACCCTCCTGGTGGGAGGGCAGGGCAAACACGTCCAAGGAGCGGTAGAATTCCGGCAATTGGGCGGGCGTGAGGAAGCCAGTGAAGGTCACCACCTCGTCCAGACCTTTTTCCTTCACCTTTTCCCGCAAGGTCACATCGGGCTCCCCGGTCAACTTTAAGGTCAACGCCGTGCCGGAGCGACGGGCGAGAGCCAAGGCGTCGAGCAACAAGCCGATATTCTTGCGCGGATCATTAATCCGACCGGCAAAGCCGATTACCCCCGCAGAGGCCGGGGTTGTCGGCGGGAAGAAAAGGTCTAAATCCACCGGCACGGGCACATGGTGCAAGCGGTCGGCGCGACCGCCCAACTCCTGCAAGCGGCGGCGGGTGTAACGGCTGACGCACAGGATCGGCGCTCCTGCGGTCAACAGCCGGTGTTCCAGACGCGCCAGAAGCGGGGACAGCACCACCCGATCCACCAGTTTGCGCAGGACTGGCATGGTGGCTTGGCGATCCTGGCGATCCTCAAAGAACGGCGTTCCCGCCCAGGTCATGTGCTTGACCCCGGACTCGTGCAACAGATTGGACACCAAAATATTGCCGCCCACCGCAATGTGGCGGTCATAGGCGGCGATGGTTTTCCGCCACAGAGCGGAGCAGTGGTAATAGGGAAACTCCAGCTCCGGGAAGCGGCATCCCACCGCCACGCTGGGCACGCCATCGAACACCGTCCCGGCCCGAAGCGCCGGGGTGCGCCAGCTCCAGCACGGGGCGCACAGCTCCGGCTCCCGGCTGAGGACCGCGTAGTGCGCCACGGTGACGTCATGGCCAAGACGTTGCAGATGACGCGCCAGGATGCGGGCCTTGGTCGGCACCCCACCCTCGTAGGGTGGAATGGTGACGATGAGGACGCGGCGGGTGGTCATGGCTTGCGCCCTGCGGCTTCCACCAAAATATCGGCGGTCTTGTTGGCAGTGATTTCCCAGGAAAAGCTCTTGGCGCGATTGAGCGCTTTGACCCGTAAGTCGTGCCGCAACGGCTCATCCTTGAGCAGACGAGCGATCTGGCTTGCCATCTCCTTGGCATTGAGGGGATTGAAATAGAGCCCCGCCTCGCCGGTGACCTCCGGCATGGCCGCCGTGTTGGACGTGGCGATGGCCGCCCCGCTGGCCATGGCTTCCACCAGGGGGTTGCCAAAGGTCTCCACGGTGGAGGGAAAGACGAACACCCGGCAGTCCTGATAAAGGCGCACCAATTCCTCGGTGGACCGGGGACCGAGAAACTCCACCGTGGTCTCCAGCCCCAGCGTGTTGACCTTGGCCCGCAACTCCTCGAAGTACTCTTGATCAACCGCCTTGCCAGCGATTTTTAAGGTCAGATCGGGAAACTCGGCTGTTAGGAGGCTCATGGCTTCCAGGGTCGTGTGCAGGTTCTTTTGCACATAAAGATCTGCAACGACGAGAAGATATGGCGCTGCGGGGGATTTCCTACGGGATGGCGTGAAACTGGTCTTGATTCCATGATGGACCACCCGCACCCGCTTGCGGGTCAAGCGGCTGGTCCCGAAGGTTAGGGTCTTTCGGGCGTACTCCGATACGGCGATGGCCCGGCGCGCCGTGGACAGGCTGGCGGCTGTCATCAAGGTCAAGGCCGCCCAGTAAAGACGCTTGGTCAGGCGCGTTTCCTTTCCCACCACGGCTAGGGAATTGCGCAGGACAATCACCGGATTGGGGGCGAGTAGGGGCCCATAATTGGCCGGGGAAAAGGTCACGTCCGCCGACATCACCCGCGCCAGCAAGGGCAACGCGGCCTGTTCCCAGATCAGGGTTTGCAGAAAGCCTGGGTGAAATTCCATCAAATGCAACCGCACCCCTTCGGGCAAGGGGTAGTAAAGATCGAACTGATCCTTATGCAAAAACAGATGCAATTCCAGATCGTGGCGTTCGGCCAAGGGGGCGAGGATATTGCGCAAATAGGTCACGCCGCCGCCGGACTTGGCGTGGATGGCGTTAATCAGAACCCGGATGCGATCACTGCGCAGAAAGGACTTGGGCCCCAGTTTGTCCTCGCCCAGCTTTTGCAGTTTGGCGAAGACAAACAGCAGAGCCCCCATGACCAGCCCGGCCTTGACGGCGGAGGAAAGGTACAAAGCGAAGTGCTGATCGAAATCGACCAGCCAAGGAAGCAGGCCACCGAGGAAAACGATGCCGATGGCTCCCTGGCGCAACGCCGCCCACTGGAGCAGAGCCAGCCCCCCCACCAGCACGATCATGGCCAGGGCGAACCCAGGCCACCCGGCCTTGTCCAGAGGCTCGCCGAGCAAGGTGATGGACGCCGAGTGCATCCGAGCGGGGTTGATGTTTTCGAGCGGCGTCTTGCAATACTCGATGGTGTAGCGCTCACCATCGGACAGCGACGACTTGTCGGGCCCGGACAGGAAGTAGGTCGCGCCGAAGGGCGGCGGCTTCGCGCCAACCTCCGCCACCACATTGTTGAAGCAGTATCCGGTCCAGCCCTGGCGAAAGATCAGCTTGTGAACCGTATGATTGAACAAGACCTGTGCGACGGTCGGCTCATTAATTCCTTCTGGCGCGACGTGCCCACGGCTCAGCACGAGCACACTCAAGGCTAGGCTCGTCAATGCCGCCAAGGCCAGCGCGACAGCGATGAGCCGACGCAGACTGGGTCGGGTTCGGACCAGCAACGACAGCACCCCCGCCACAACAATGAGGATGTAGAACTTAGCACTCTGACTGTAGGCCAGTCCCCCGGCCAGAATCAGAAGCAGCACAGCAGCCACCGGCCCCAACGTCGTCCAGCGCTCCGGCAGGTTTCGACAGGTCATGATGAACGCCAGACTGAGCACCGGCAGCTCCAGCGCCATCAGATTCGCCAGCCCCCCCCCATCGGGACTCACCCCAGCCGCCGCGAAGGCGGAACGCAGACTTGTCAGGACTACCGACAGCACGAGAATGCCCAGCAGCCAGGACAAGGGCACGTCCATCGCCGGGTCGTTGCGCGCCTTGCTGCCATGCCCGATGGTGCGGACGAAAAACAGGCCCAGCGCCGCAAAGGCCAGGACCAGCGCCTCGCCGGGGCTTCCCAGGTAAAGCCGGGTTAGCTCCTCCACCCCCCCTTTGGATAAATCGTGCGGCGCGGAAAGCGCCTCAACGCCGTATGTGACATAGAGGTAGGGCAGGATCGAATAAAAACCCGCCGCCGAAATCGACAGCAAGAACAGCGGAGAGAGAAGAAAGGCGTAGGCTCGCCGCCGGATCAGATCGAGAAGGGTAAGCAGGACGAGCAGTCCAGCGCCGAGCCGCGCCGCGCTCACCGCGCCTTCGACTGAAACAAACCCCAGGATGCCCGCCCCGAGAACGCCTAGGGTCAAAAGCGACAAGCCCCGCAGGGAGCCGGAGGACGGCCCGCCTGCAAAAATTTTTTTTACCTCGGAGCGATCCACGTTGCCTATCGACGAAATTCCGCGACGAGATACCAGCCCCACCGGCGCTTGAGCCAGCGGTCAAGCCCGAGGGGAATAAAGGGAAGGATTTTTTCTTCCTGCTGCACAGCAAACACGTTGGTCGGGGTCAGTCCGGCGTCTTTCAACACCCGCGATAATTCCCCCGCCGTGAAGTGCCGGTGGAAGTAGCCATCGGTACAGGCGTCCTGACTGGCTTCCAGCGACTTCATCCCGGATTTCAGCATCCACACGGCCCCGCGCAGATAATAGACCAGGCTAGACTTATGGTAGACCATCATCATGCCCTGGCCGCCGGGCTTGAGGATGCGCCCGACCTCTTTGACCGCCTGCTCGGTATTGTTGGAATGGTGCAGCACGCCCCAGGAGAACACGAAGTCAAACGCTCCATCCGCGAATGTCATTTTCTCCGCGTCCATCTGATGGATGTCCAACGCCACGCCTTGAACCTGGGCGTTGGCTTTGGTCAACGTGGTGGCGGTTTCTGTCAGGTCAATGGAGGTGACATTTGCTCCCTGTTTGGCCATATAGCAAGACAGCACCCCACCGCCGCAGCCAATATCCACCACCTTGAGGCCCTTGAGCTTGGTGAAGTCGAACTCCTCCCTCAAAAAGGTGCTGTGACGCAGCAGAATCTCTTCCATACGAAGGAAATCTTCGCGGGTTTTGGGTATCCGCTCTTCCGCCCCGGCCTCCCAATCCGCATAGGTCATGGGCATCTTCTCCCACCACATGCGGTTGCGCTCCTGAGGGTCGCCCGTCAGATTTTCAATTTCTTTCTTGGTGGAAAGGAAGGGGTTGGTGTCTTTTTGATGAGTCATTTTGAAATCACTGCCTACCTGTTTGCTCGTTTGTCCGAGATAATTCCATTATCCAAACCTCGTAGCCGGAGCTATCGTCGAAACCCGGCAGCGTTCGGGAGGTCCTAAAATAGCTTGGAATTTTTTGAATGACCCGAAGCTGTCCTTCTTCTAACAACTGAAGACTCAACCGAAGAAACCCGTCCGTCTCACCGGGTTCAGTCCCAGGATACACCGAAAGCGCAACATGGGTGATGTTCTGATCGTGCAGTTGACGAAGATATTTTTCTGAGTCGTGCTGCTTAGGGCTGACATCCACTTGCGTTTGATAGATGGGTAGAACAAAAAAATACGGGACATCTAGATAAAAGAATAAATATCTGTAGAAGGTCGCAAGTTTGTCCGCTGGGCCAAGGTTGGCGTTGACCCATTCCGCCACGACGTAGTCGCTCAGCGTTCTTTGCAAAAAGGTCTGCCTTGTTTCCCCAGAGACGACATACCTTATGGCGTTCAGGGAAAAGAGCAGCGCCCCCATGAGCTGAAGGCTGACAACTACTCCCACGGCTAGCGCCAGCGGGCGTAACGATTTCATCCAAAGCGAACCGCGATGGGCAGCAACACCAAGACACAGGAGCACTAAAGGGAAAATAGGAAGAATATGACGAATTCGTTGCGACGATCCGGTGAAGAACCAAACTGTGTAGTAAATCGCTGCGATTGCTCCGATCCTGAACAAGGGATGGCTCAGTATGTTTTTGTGCTTGCGCCAAATCCCAATTGCGGCGAGGGGAAGAATAGCTAAGGGGAAGATACCCACTCCTGTTCGCCCGGCTTCAAAGATCGCCTCGGGCCAGAATGTCGCAGCGACAGGGTAGTAGACCCACCATAACAACGTAAGGGGCGCGCCCTGTTCTGCCTTAGGAAAGTAAGCTAGAAAATCTTTGTGATTCTCGGCGTTCCAATACGGACCATCTGGAAGATTGAGAACGTCAAATAACATGGGGAAGATCGGATCCCCAAACGACCACCAATTCCAGGTGTACCATTGAAAGCCCGCCAAGAGCGCGAAGCCGCCCACAAGAGATCCGTGAACAATTCCTCGTCTTGATGTTAAAGCGACGAGTCCAAGAGCGCCGACGAAAATCAGTCCTAGATATTTTGATCCAGCGAAAAATCCCGCCAGCAGCCCTGCCACAAGAAGAAAACGCCAGTTTTCCTTGTGCTTGGCGTCGGTAAGGGCGAATGCGGCTCCTATGACGAATAAGGCATTTCGCGTCTCCACATGCCCAGACCCGCCACTATAAACGACCAGGGGTAAGCTCAACAAAACGAGCGTGAGTGAAAGGGACCAGACGGGCTCTAAGAATCGTCGGGCGAAAAGGTAGAACACTAGACCCAAGACCCATGTGGAGGTCATCGTCCAGAACGTAAGACCCAACTCTCCACCCAGCGCCAAAGCTGGGGCGTAGGTCATATTCACGAGAAGCGGGGCAACCCCATCCGGTGCCCGTGGAAAAATGTTGAGGGTGCCGGATTCGAGCATTTGACGCGGGCGTTCGAAGTGATAGGCCAAGGAGTCAGCGTCAGTCGGAGGCGGCAAAGCCTCGAAAATGTCCATGCCAACAATCAGGAGAAGAGCCGTGAATAATACGGCCCCAAACACCCCCAAGGGGAACTTAGATGTCCACAGAGGCTCAATCTTCCATACTGCGGCACCAAGACTAAAGCACAACAGCAGCCCTACAAGAACGGTAGGTTGGGCAGCACCCAGAAGAAAGACGAAAAAGAGAAACCAACCCAGCAGTCCAAACCCGAGTGGCAGAGCGTAACAAAGGCGGTCAGTCTGCCGGTGTCCATCCCACAAACCAAGCAGTTTGAGACTGCACCCACCTAGGCCAAGGACCGCCAGCCACATCAATACGTTGACGCCGAGTGCCGCGATCATAGGAATCGCCTCAACAAATAAACGAATATCTCACGAAATTGATAAAGGTAGAGACCGACGCTGATCGCAATCCACAGCAGGGCGAGACGCTCAAGTGATTTAGACATTCACCGCGCCCGCCACGTCCACAGGATCGCCCGCGCTGTCCAATCCCTCAATCGCCGAGCGCCCCATGGCCAGTACGGCCTCTTCGGAGGAGCCGCCGATATGGGGCGTGGCGAGAAAGTTTGGAAGTGCGATCAATTCCGAATCCTCAGGAGGCTCCACGGCAAAAACGTCGAAGGCCGCTCCAGCTAGGCGTCCGTCCATCAAGCGCGCTTTCAAGGCCGCTTCATCCACCAGCCCGCCGCGTGCGGCGTTGATCAAAAGAGCGTGAGACGGCATCAAGTCAAGACGCTGCTCCGTCAGCATGTCCAAGGTGGTCGCGTTCAAAGGCACATGAAGCGTGACGATATCTGACTCTTTGAGCAACGTTTCCAAGTCCACGGGCTGCACGTCGTGTTCGGCGTAGAACTCTGGGAAGTCCCTGATATCGTGGGCTAAAACCCGACACCCAAAGGCTTTGAGCAGAGGGGTGAGGTCCTTGCCGATGTGACCGCACCCAATGATCCCCACCGTGCGCCCAGAGAGTTGGCGTCCTACATGCTGGCGAAACGTCCCACTACGCACTTCCAGGCTGGCGGCCGGGACATGACGCAACAAGGCGATCATGCAGGAGATCACCAACTCGGAAACCGAGCGGCGGTTTACTCCGCCGGTCCAGCCCAGCTTGACCCCGTGGCGCTGCATGGCGTTCAAGTCAATCATATCCAGACCGACCCCGTACTTGCCGACCACCTTTAACTCCGGCAGGGCCGCGAATACACTTTCATCCAACACTTCAAGGGCGGTGATGGCCTTATCGTGCCCCTTGAGAAACTCTATGAGCCTCGCCCCCGACAGGGCTATACCGGCGTCGTTGAAGGTGACGTCGGCATAACGCGCCAAAAGCTCCGCCCGTAAAACCGGGTGGCGAGAAAACGAGCGAGAGGCGACGGCCACACGGCTCATGCACAACGCTCCTTCGATAAAAACGTTTCGCATAGAGCGCCAAAATATGCATCGACTGGGTAGTTGTCCTTGAACACGCGCCCGATTTTGTTCGGCAGGATCAGCGCTGCGGTTCCGGCACCTACGTTCTTTTTGTCTTTAGACAGCGCGGCTAGGAACGGATCAAGCGGCACGGGCGTAGCTTCGAACCCTCGGTAATTGGCCTTTAAAGTTGGGTGCATGCGGGCGAAGTGCTCTTGCGCTCCTACCCCCAGTTGGGAAGATATCCAGTTGGCCAGATCCATGCCGATGGTCACCGCGATGCCGTGTGGCACGGCGAAGTCCGTCGCGGCCTCAATGGCGTGGCCGAAGGAATGGCCGTAGTTGAAGATCGCTCGCGGTCCCTGGTCGAACTCATCCACTTCGATGAACCGCTTCTTCACCATAAGGCAGTCGCGAATGGCGCGCTCCATGACAGACGTCTCGGTGAAGAGACGGTCGTAATCCCGCGCAATGGCGTTAAAGCTCTCCGGCCCGTCGATGGTCATGACCTTGAGCATCTCCCCGACCCCGGAGCGCACGTCCCGCTCCTCCAGCGTGGCGAGAAAAATTGTGGAAATATCCACACGCTTAGGCGGGGTGAATGTGCCCAGAATATTCTTGGCGGTGCCGGAGTTGATGGAGCTTTTCGAGCCGATGCAACTGTCGCACTGGGCCAAGAGAGTGGTCGGCAGGAATCGCCACTCCACCCCCCGCAGCAGGGTTGCTGCGAGAAAGCAGGTGATGTCCTGAACGATCCCGCCGCCGATGGCGATCAAGGTATGGTCGCGACGAATTTTCCGCGACACGAGGTGATCCACATAGGCCGGAAACTTGTCCAGGGATTTGTTTTCTTCCCGGGCCTCGATCCGCAAGACGGAGGGCGAGGAAAGAATATTGCCCATCTGAGCGGCGTAGAGGTCGGCCACTTTGGCGTCGATGAGAAAATGCGCACCTTGAGGAATTTCGGCGTTCAAGCGCTCCAAGGCGTCCGTTGCAAAGACCGCTTCGTAGGGCCCCTTGTGGGATTGAATGACGATGCGCTCAGACACGGGTGAACCCACCGTCAATGGCGATATTCTGGCCACTAATGTAGGTGTTTTTCGTTCCGGCTAGGAAGGCCGCCAGTTCGGCGATCTCTTCCGGTTTGCCGAAACGTTTCATGGGAACGCGGGCGGCCAGCTCCGTCATCCCATCCTTGCCCAAGACCCGGCGGGTAAGCTCCGTGTCGATAAAGCCCGGTGCGATGCAGTTGGCGAGAATCCCATGCTCCGCCACCTCAGCCGCCAGAGCCGCCGTCATCCCATCAAGAGCAAACTTCGAAGCGGCATAAGCCCCCCGCTGCTCTTTAGCGATTTTGCCCCAGATGGAGCTGATATTGACGATCCGCCCCCAGCCTTTCGTTCGCATGTGGGGCAATACGGCTTGGCACAGACGGAACGGGGCGGTGACGTTGACCTGCTGAATGCGGGCGAAGTCATCCGGCGCAATCTCGGCGAAGGGTGATATTTTGTTGATCCCTGCGTTATTGACCAGGACATCCACGTTCAGTTTCTGCACTGTCTGGATGAAGGCTTCCAGTGACCCCTCGTCGGAGAAATCGACGGCCAGATATGAACATCCCGGTGGGGGCGCGCCGTCAGGGCGAGTGCCGGTTGCGTAGACCTCGGCCCCCTCTTTTTGTAAGCGCAACGCAATCGCCCGACCGATGCCGCGTGTGGCTCCGGTGACAAGGGCGCGTTTTCCGCTCAAAGAAGGTTTGGACGTCATGCGAGTCTCTACAGGTTCCAACGTCCGCGCCAGGTCGGGTCGGAACGGTAAATGCGATAGACCAATTCCATGGTCTTTAAGGCCTCTTCCGATGAGCCGTTACGCACGGGTTCATCCCGACGAATGGAGGCGGCGAACTCGGCGATCTCATCCGCCCAAGAGGAATCGGCATTGTAACGGGTGGTCACCTCGCGGGGATCGCCCTGATCATCCTCGGCGGGATAGACCACGGTCAGAGTCTCAGCCCCGTAGCTCTTGGAGCCGGACAAAATGCCCGACAATAGCAACGCGCCTTTTTCAAGGGTTACTTCGAGACGAAAGCTGTGCCGCCATTGGGTGGCGGTGGAGTGCATCATGGCGATCACGCCACTTTCGGAACGCATCAGAGCGTAGGCGTTGTCTTCCACATCGTGACCCCAGAAATCGTTGGTCACAAAACTGTGCACATCATGAAACTCGCCGCCGAATAGACGCATCAAGTCCACCATGTGAATGCCTTGATCCAGCAGAATGCCGCCTCCTGCCGTGTCCCGATGCGCCCGCCAGGAGGACTCTTGCCCATAGCTGATGAACTTGGATTTGCCGTAGACCCCGCGCATGTTCAAGACACGCCCCATCGCGCCCGACTGCATCAAGTTCAGAGCATCGCGCACGGAATCGTGATAGCGGTGATTGAAGCCGTACTTGAGCTTTTGCCCTGGATGCTTGGCCTCCGCGCTTCGCACCCGGACAATATCCTCCACCGTCCGCCCCGGGGGCTTTTCGCAGAAGACGTGTAGTCCTTTTTCCAGACCCTGGATGGTCACATCCGGGGCGATGTCGTTGGTTAGGCACACAAACAGCACATCCAGCTCTTCGTCCAGAAGTTGCTGGGCGTTGAGGTGATAACGCACTCCGTCGTCGAGAGAACCTTCGTCCGCGAATTTACGGTCGCACACCGCCACCACCTTGAGATCCGGGTGCTGGTCGATAAACTGGCGGCGACGTTGTCCCACAACGCCGTACCCGGCAATGCCGACGCGAAGCTGGGGAGGGTTCATGCTCTTTCCCTCTCTTTCCAATAACTGCGGGTCAGGGGGTCGGCGGCAAGAATCGTCTCGGCCCGCGCCAGATCGGCGGGGGTGTCGATGCCGATGGTTTCCACATCGGTGGTCACCACATGCAGTGGCAGACCGTTTTCCATGACTCGGAGCATGTCGATGGATTCAATCTTTTCCAAAGGGGTTTGGGGCAGGTTGGAAAATTGGTGTAAAAACGCGGACTTAAAAGCGATCACGCCAGTTTGCTGGAACATCGGCGGGTTTTTCGTCCGCGCGCGGGAAGGGATTGGCGCACGGGAAAACAGCAAGGCGCGACCTTCTTGGTTAAACACCGCCTTAACGGTGTTGGGATCGTCATGGTCCTCGACCCGGTAAAGGCGCGACACCAGATTGATCACCGGGGAGCCCGTGTGCTCATAGATTGCCACCATCTCGGCCAGCATGTCCGGGGTAACGAGGATCTCGTCGCCTTGAACCATCACCACCAGATCATGGTCGGCAAGCCCCAGATCAAGTTTGGTGATGGCTTCCTCCACCCGGTCGGTGCAGCGTTCGTGGGTGTCCTTGGTCATCACGGCTTCACCGCCGTGGTTTTTCACCGCGTCAAAGATCACTTGGTCGCACGTTGCCACCACCACCCTCTCAAAACCGCCGTAAAGCCGACAGCGGTCAAAAATGTGCAAGATCATGGGTAGGCCCAGGAGCGTCTCCATAGGTTTTCCGGGAAAACGGGTTGCGGCCATACGGGCGGGAATAACGCAGATCGTGCGGGTCATTCCAAGCTCTCCAGCGGCGAGCCCAGGGCGGCGCGCATGGCGATGATATCGGTCGAGTAGGCGATGAAGCGATAACCTTCGGCCACCCGCGCTTTCAATTCTTTAGCGACGGGTTTGACCTGGTGAATGCCCAGGGCCTTGCCGTGGGCCGCACAGGCTTGACGCACTTTCTCCGCCATTTGTCGAAACGCGGGTGTTGTGAAATCCCCCGGAGTTCCCAAATCGGCGGACAGGTCATAAGGACCAAGGAACAGAGCGTCCACCTCCGGCATGGCGGCTAGGGAAAGCGCTGCCTCCACGCCCTTGCGGGTTTCCACCTGAGGAATCAGAAGAGGGCGAAATCCCTGGTAATAGGCGTCGAAGTCATCGCCATAGCCATTGCAGCGCGATAGGCCAGCACCCCGTTTGCCGGTGTAGAAGCAGTGCTGAGCGAACGCCGCAAAGGCCGCAGCATCCTCCACTACCGGCACCAGAAGTCCGAGCGCTCCGGCATCCAGCAACCGCCGTCCCATGAAAGGATCGGCGCTGGAAAGTCGGGCCAGAGGTGCTACGCCGTGACGCTCGGCGGCGATGAAGCAGGTTTCAGCTTGCTCCAGGGAGATGGTGGAATGTTCCAGGTCCACCGCCAGCCAATGGAAACCGCAGGACGCCATGGCGTCGGCTACCTTGGCCGAAGGCGTGGTCTGCCATGCTCCGACACAGGTTTGGCCAGCCGATAAGCGCGCGCGCAAGGACGACAACAGATCAGTCATGAGGCGTCAGCAACTCCCCCCACAGGTCAAGCGCCACCGGAGCAAAAATACTCTCGGGGGGCACAATGCCCGGTTTGAACGGATTTTCCAAGGCGTCTTGCAGGGTATCTGACGAAACGGCTTGAGCCTTGATCCCATCGGGCAGAATGTTCACGGCGATGCGATCACTCGGTTGGAAGCGTAAAGTCGGCAGTCCGGCAAGCAGCGCTTCCAGCCCCACCGTGGTGGCGGCAAAAAGCACGGTGGCAAGGCCCTCATGTTCAGCAAAAGATATTTCCGTTCGGCGAAGGCGGTCATCTTCCCGGAAGGCGAAGGGGCTCATGGGGTGATCTTTGATAAGAAAGCGCCACCCCTTGACCTTTTGACACGCCTCAACCATTTGCTCGGAAATGCTTCGGTCAAAGGGCAGGGCGACAAATACCGGTCCCTTCGGGTCATACGCTGCCGGGTGCGTCGTGGGAAATCGCAGCGCTCCCCCCACCGCCAAGCGCGCCTTTGGCATGTCCATAGACTCCAACCGATCACGGGTCGCCGGGCCGGAAGCCAAGATGAAGTCGGGTAAGCTTGCTTCCCGGTCTGGGTTGGAGCGAGAGCTGTAATTCAGCATGAGCCTTCCGACCACGGAATGCTGATACCCCACGGTGCGTACGCCTAGACTGCGGGCGTGCCGAATGAAAGCCCGTTCCCAGGAATGATTTTCCCACGGCCACGCGACCACCGAAGGCCGGGCTCGTTTTAGCCATTTCCTTTGGCAGTGGGCTTGCCACGCCAGCATGGCTCCTTGTCCAGAGCCGCCTTCCGTAACAGCAGCACGGCGCACCAGCCAGCCGTATCGCCCCTGTTTGTGTGCCGCCAAGGGACGCCACTTGGCAAAGGGCAGGAGCAACGCGCCGCCAGGACAGCCAAAGCCGTGAAGACTGAGCGACCGCCCATCCCGCCCCAACTCCAGGGCGCGATCTTTTGGGCAATCCACATGCAACATGCGCTTCAGTCTCGGCAGTCGTTGCATCAAATCGCCGAAATAGCCGTCCTCACCCTCGGGCGTGCTTTTGGGGTGACCGTACACGAGGAGCACCGCATCGCCGTTTGTCGCCATTTGCCGCTGAAAGCGCAGGGACATGGCCGCGCGGAAGAGCCTCAGCGCCGCCTTTCCTCGGGCGGCATAACCCCGTAGTGCGAGCTTGACAATTGGACCCAGTAGGCCCGGAGCCATCCCGGCGCTCACCCCGGCGCGGCCTTGCAGATGACGGAACATCCAGGGATCGTCACAAACAACCAAGGTGATGGCTTCCTCGTGCGCCCATCTATCCACCAGATGCGACCAAGCCATCATCAAGCCTAAGTCGGAGACGTTGGTGGCGCAGCTTGGGGCGTGGGCGAGATAAGCTGAGGGGGATGCGCCCAACTCCCGACCCAGGTCCAGCCATTCCGGGGCAATGGCCGAAAAAGCTTCTTCCAGGATTGCGCCTAGACTGTGCACTTGGCGCTCAGGGGAGTAACCGGTTGCGGATGTTCCGGTGATGGCGGCCCAACGGTCGTAATCTTTAGGCGCACGGACTGATGAATGCAGAAGGACAGCCACGTCTAAGAGCGCCTCGCCAACACCCACATGTGAGAAGAGAGCTTTTGTTCCACCAGAGAGGCCTGCAAGGCGACACGTTCGGACTCATCAGCCTCCAGCAGCAAATGGCGGAGCGTGGGATCGGTCACGGCACCGTCGTCGGCCTCCAGGGCCCCCACGACAATATCTACATCCAACTGTCCCGGCGTGGTGAAATCCAAGACATCTAGTCCGGCGCGAGCAAACAGGGCTCTTACCCCTTTTTGGCTGAGAAAGGTGAGGTGATGCGGAGGGGAAACCGCTCGCGCGCGTGCGCCCAGCACCTGAATGTCGAAACCGTCCCCGCACAGGCCGCTGACCAGGATCAGCCCCCCCGGTTTTGCAAGACAGCCCAGGGCGCGCACAAACGCTTCCGGTTCGGCTAAGTGCTCAATCACCTCGAAGCTGACCACCAGATCGCCGGTTTCTCGCCACCCAGTCTGAATGGCGGCCTCATCAGCGAAACCTTCGAAGGTTTCCAGTCCCTTGGAACGGCATTCTACGGCCGCGTCCCGGCCTGGTTCCACGGCACGAAGATTCAGAGCGCCGTTGGCGCGGCGGGCTTCTTCGAGAAACAGGCCAACCCCAGCGCCGACGTCGATCAAGGTTTCCACAGCAGCGCCGTGTCTGCGGGCCAAATCCAAGGCCCGCTCGGCCCTCGGGCGGAAAATTTTGTTGCGCCTCGCCTCGGCCACGGCGGGGAAAAAGGTTTTCGCCCAATAGCGGGCGGAGACGCTGTCTCGGTAGAATTCAGACAACTGGGCCGCCGTTGGGCGCGGATTGGCGAAGAGCGTGCCGCAGGCGGCGCAGGCGACGATGGGAAAGCCGTTCTTGATGTACATGTCCGTGGTTTTTGTCCCGCCACATCCCGGACACGGCCCCAGGGACAGAGCGTCAATCTCAGGGAAAAACCGGGTGGCATCCTCGACCGACAGGCGCAGATATTCGGCCATCAAATGTTCAGGACGGATGTCGGTTTCGCGCATGGTCAGGGATTCGGCTTTTCCGCCACGATGTTCCAGGCAAAGCCCATATACTTGCCCAGCCACAGCTCCAGAGCCGTCTCGTTCATAAAGGGGCTGCCGTAGACCAGCACCCCTCCGGGATGGGCTGCCCGTAGTCGCCACCAAAAAGATGAAACAATTTTCATACGGCTCTCAAATTTTCCAGTCTGTAACTTCTTGTAGCCTGTTGAGGTGCTCTAGTTAGTCAAAAATAGAAGGAGTTCATGCGGACTTGATTAACAGCAAGAATATTTTGCTCGATTAGAGTTTATAATCCGGCCATCGACCGGGATTAAGAATATTCACGTCGGTGAGAGCGAAGCTACTCATATCTGCCGTGATCGGACTCTGCGCCGCCTCCAAGATTTCTTCCAACTGTGCTCTGGAGGTTACTCCACAAAGCACCACATCCACCTCTTTCTGCGCCAAGATAAAGCTGAGGGCTCCAACTAAAGGTGTGACGCCGTGCTCTGCGGTCAGGGCGCGAAAGGCCCGCAGTTGAGCCTTAGCCCCGACGAAGTGGTCAGGCAACACCTCCGGATTCTGAAAAATGAGCCCTTTGAGAAAGCTGGAGCGACTATGTACTTCAATGCCGAGCTCCTTGAGCGCCGTCAAATGCCCGCTCTGGATGAGACGCTGGTCAAACAGGCTCACCGGAACCTGAATACAGTCCAGATTATAACACTCCAACAGTCCGTCAATCTGTTCACCGGTGTAGACCGAAACCCCAATTTTCTCGACCAAGCCCTCGTTCTTCAAGGTTAACATTGCCTCGAATAAGTGTTGGCCCCCAGGGGCCAGCAGATCGTCGGCACGGTGGGCCATAAGGGCCGCAACCTTGGAAAGACGGAGATTTTCCAGGGAGTGCAGAAAGGTTTGTCGCAGAACCTTTGCTTCCTGCGCTCCAAAGTGGCCTTGCCCAAAGGCTGGGGTTTTGGTCACCACTCGAAAATTCTGCTGCATGTTCCGGCCCAAAACAGATTCAGAATTTCCGTAGAGGCTGGCCGTGTCCAGAACCCTCACTCCGTTTTTGTAGGCCAGATCAAGTATCTCCCCAACCTGCCTGTCGTCGGGCCGCCTTTCATTTACGTCTATGGCATAGTCCATGCCGAATTGAACGGTACCCAGACCGAGTTTCATTTGGACCAGATGCCCTTCAGAATTTGTGGGTCCTTAGGCTCCAGGCCTAGATCCCTTCGGAGCACGTCGAAGCATAACTCGCCAGAAATATCCGCCAGCTCTGCGTAGCGTTGCACTGGGTAGACCCAGGACCCATCTTCGATCCCCTTGATCCGGCGGGCGATTTCATCTCCGTCGCGATGGGATAATTCTTCGTAGTCTCTGTATATGAAGATGTCATTCTTAGGGTAAGTGTCCAAGAAAAAGGAAACAGAGCCCAAATGAATGGATTCAGCGATGATGCTAGACTCGCCACTGAGCACGTAGCGACATCTGGTAATCAAATCAAAAGACAGATCTTCTACAAGTGTGACGTTGATCGGAGCATGATCATTTATGTACTTTAGAAACTCATCAAGGCCCCCGAGACGGATAGAGCTTCTCTTCAGACTTATCAAAATATTGCGGTCAGACAAGGCCAGACCAATTTTGAAAACCTGATCCAGAAACTCTGCCCCGTCACAATAGTTCTTAGCGAAGACCACTACATCTTTGGTCTTTGGCACGGCAAGCATTGCCTTTATCTCTTCCCGGTTCAGGGCGGTTGCCCCGATTTGGCGAACGCCCTCGGGATGGCGCCAATTGTCACGGTTATATTTCAAAAATGGGCCAGGACTGAAGACATAGGTGATGTCGTAGTCGATAAACCGATAAACTACATCAGAACCAAAAACGTTGACTCCGTTGACAAGCCCCAGCGAAACGCCCCCGGCCTTTCTTAGTTCTTGGGAACGCATGATGTGCTCTACGTTGTATTCGTCCCAGCCCCAAAAGTAGCGAATTTTGTAGACGTTGAACATCGCCTCATAGCCGATACGAATAGCGTTAAGCTTGGCAAGAGACAGGTGAAGACTGGGATAGACTCCCCCATAGCGGAGGAACAACCTCAATCCATCGCGCACAGCGCGCCACACCGCTGTCATCCCACTAAAGAATGAGTAATGTCCATCGCCGGGGAGATAGCAGGGCAGATCCGATACCTGATCTTTTAAATGGTCATAGGCCGCACGGCTGCGAAACACCCAAAGGGCCTCTTTGGCCGGATTGTCCAATATGTCGGTCACGATCTTCTTTTGCCGAGGTGGATTGTCGATGGAATCCACAGCAAGAAAGCTTTCCACGGTTTTTCTTTTTTTCAGATGAATCAGGCTCAACACACGCCAAATCGCATAGCCGGTAGCTATGAGGCTCAATGCAAGATTGAACGGGCGGCACCAGACGCGGGCTGATCGGACAGGATGCCCATTTGTTAATTCAGTGATCAGGGGGTCGCCGCCAACCAAAACTGAATCAATGCCAACCTGTGTCAATTCAGACAAAAACCGTGCAACGCCCAGATAATAGAATCCATGCTTAACGGCTTGTTTGCTGACGGCGTAGTCGTAGTCAGGGTCACCTGCATCACCCTTGTCGCGGGCGATGTGCTTGAGCATGAACGGCTCAGCAAGACGGTAGCTGTCGTCCTGAGGAGAAAGACGACGCCGCATTGCCGCTATTTCGATTGTTGGCCCTAACTCTTTGACGTGTTTGAGGAGTCCAGAAACCATGAGGCGCTGGGCAACCCCTTCCACCAAGCGACTCAGTAGAGGAAAAACAGGAATTGTGTCGAGGAGATAAACATCTTTATGCCTTCGGCACAGACGTACGACCTGTAATAGTGAAAACTCGTCGAGAAGAACAATATAAACCAAGGAGCTTAGTCTTCCCGTCCCACATGGTGGGCCAGCGCTAAAGAACTGGTCAGGCCATGCCCTAATAATGTTTCAGCCAAGACGAAATCCACCGGCTCATCCACATCTACAGCTTCGATGGGATCAACCACCATGAATAGTGCAGTATCCTGACAGAAGGTGCCCAATTCCCGGAAGGCGCGCCAGCGAGAAATGGCCACAACCCCTGAAAGATCGTAAAAAACAGGCTTTTCCTGTCGGTTGGCGAACCGAAAATCTGGATTGATGAACTCTTTCAAGGTTCCATCCTGGCGCAGGGTGTTACAACTCACCGGTGAACTCCGGGCCAAGGCAACGGACATGATACCGGTTGCCTCGGGATGTGCATCCAGCATTTCAAAACCCCTGTTCAAGGTTTCAACCTTACGCAAGGGTTCAGTGGGTTGGAGCAGACAAAGAAGGTCGTAGGACTCACCATGTTTCTCGAACCAGTCCATGGCATGTTTGATCGCATCTTCCTGTTTGGCTGTGTCGGTGGCGATGGCATCGGGACGCAGAAAGGGAACATCGGCACCTGCCGATCGAGAGACTTCGGCGATTTCCTCGCAGTTTGTGGTGACGACCACACGATCAATATAAGGGCACGACAGCCCAACCTCGATGGCGTAGTGGATCATGGGTTTGCCCGCAAGGTTCCTTGTACTCTTGCGAGGGACACCTTTGGAACCACCGCGTGCAGTGATCAATCCTAAACATCTCTTCCCCATTCGGCTCATCGACTTTTCCTCCTTCGAGCCCAGGTTTTGGCTTCGTCCGTACGCACGTGGTCAGCCACCATCTGTAAATAGGCGGCGAGTTTTGGATGACGTTGATTTAGCCTCGGGCTTACGAATTCGTCTAGGACCATGAAGTAGTAGGGGTCCAAGTCGTAAAGCCCATAACTGAGAAAATTATCCAGTTTGTCGCAGCCCTTTAGAATGAGAGAGTCTGCGTTGGCATTTAGGTTATCGTAGAAGCGCCCGAGGTAAGCAGGGTCACGCTCTTTGCTACGGTCAATACTCTGTGCAGCGATGGCCGAGCGGGAAATTAGGGAGAGAAATTCTTGCTCAACTTCAATTAGGCTGTTGTCCCCCGCTTCATGAAGGTTATGGCAAAGACCTAAGGCAACGGTTTCATACTCTTTCCGTTGACTGATATCCCACCACAGAGCAGCGACGCGGATTGGATGGTTGAGGGGTAACTCCTCGTATTTCTTTAGATTCTTCTCCGCCAAGATGGCAAACAGACTATCGACGCGGCTTGCCGATCTGTTGTCCAGACCCTCACACTTGAGTTTGTCCATCATAGCCGCATAAAGGTGCTCGGTCGGGCACGTCATGCTGTCCAGTTTCCGTGCGATCTCCACGGCGAGGGGGTCAAAGCGAAAAAAGAGTGTTCCCACGGGGTTACAAGGCTCGCATCAGGCCGCCGTCAATGGGCAGATTTACGCCGGTGATGTACTCGGATAAGGGCGAGGCTAGAAAGACCACAGCAGGGGCAAATTGCGCCGGAGTGGCAATGTAACCAACGGGGAAGACGGCCTCTCCTACCTCTTTGAGAAAGGCGTCTATGTCCTTGCCCGCAGCCATAGCATCGGCTTTCAACAGATCCATGGTGCGATCGGAAAGGACACCTCCGGTAAGGATTGTGTTTACCGTAATACCGTCCATGGCCACTTCGCGGGATAGGGTCTTGGCATAGGCCATCACGGCTGCGCGGGTCAAGTTGGACAATGCCATATTTGGGTCCGGTTCCCGTCCGGTGGTCGAGCCTATGTTAATAATTCTCCCGAAGCCCCTTGTTTTCATGCCTGGCACAAAGTGTCGACAGAGTTGCACCACACTGGTGACGTTGGTCTGTAATGCTGCGCTTAATCCTTCACGGGTAACCTCTGCCGCCCGTCCCGTCTTGGGGCCTGGGGCGTTTGTGACTAAGATGTCGATTTTGCTGTGGGTGGCCAAGATAGCTTTACATGCCGTCTCCACGGCTTCAGCAGAGGTGACGTCCAGAACATAAGTATCCACCCGATTTCCCGTTGCTTGGGTGATCTCGGTAGCTGTTCTGTACAGATTGTCGGCGTTACTGGACGTAATGATGACGTGACAGCCCTCTTGAGCTAGAGCAAGGGCCACGCCTCTGCCGATACCTTTGCTGGCCGAGGTCACAAGGGCGGTTTTGTCACTAAGAGCTAAATTCATGATTGGTTTCCGTGAGCAGCCAGAGTTCAAACAAATTGTGAATCTTCTTTTCCAAGTCGTAGATTAGGCTATAATCGCCCTTCTCAAATACCCACATGCAAATCATATGAATTTCTGACAGGATACGCAGGGCTCCGTAGCGAAACAGTGCCGCCCTATCAGGTAGATTGTAGCCATCTTTCTCTAGTCGTCCAAGAAGGACTGGAATTTCAGCGCGAGCCTTGTCGAGGGTGATCGTTTTTCGATACACTCTGTGGCGAACCAACTTGAACAATGCGTGAGCCATAGAAACTTCGGGGATTTCATAGACGATATCTTCCAGGTCCAGAAAAAACGGGCGTTCCTTGTGAACTAGGACATTAGCATGATTCAGGTCGTTGTGGACCAATCGCGTTTTGCCATTCCGAACTAGGTTGCTAACATCCTCAGCCAAGCCGCTCAGCGCGTCTTTGTTTCTGTTTACCAAGATTCGGGCGGCCTCCCCCAGGTTCTTTGGCAAGTTCAAGTTCGTTTTATAGAACGCCGACCAGTCATCCGGGCGATGGGTCACCTTGGGAAGATTTTTGTCCGGTGGAGCTAATGCCAACGCATTCTGGAGCGACAGAATTCCCTCGAAGAGAGCCGATAGTGGACAATTCGCCCCATCGTAGACCTCTCCTGGTTGCGCCTCGTATGCCATCCAGGCGGTGCCGTTTCGAATAATAACTGGCCCTTCAGCGGTGATTAGAGGATAGATGAACCCACCATAGTTTAGCTCTCGGGCGACGTGACACTGGGCCGCCATAGTCTCGGATCCAGTTGCACATATGCCTCGAACCATGAGCGCCCGCGTCCCATCCAGGCGGTACAGTCTGGACGTGGGACTGGGTTTATTCAGGTGCCAAGCCCGCTCCGCGTCCAATCCAAACGCCTTCCCAATTGCCTGCAGGTTCTCGTCCAACGCAACAGCCTCCAACTCAAACTGGAGGTTGGTTTCGATGGTAAAAAGCTGAGGAATCAGCTCTGATGGTATTTCGAGTCGACGCATGCGGCAAAGCGATGGAGTTCGGGTGCTCCTAGGAGTTTGAGGAAACATTCCCGCGCCAGATGGGCATCGTGCAGGGCATTGTGACGCTTACCGGGAATGTGGTTTTTTCCAGCAAATTCGAAGCGGTTCAGGTCTGGGTCATGACCTGTAGCGTGAAACAGAGTTCGCAAATCCAAATGCCCCCCGTGATTAAGAAAGACAGGCAGATGAAGGAGGCTGTGAAAATACTTTGCCTCTGGGTAGCCGAATTTGTAAAGTTCAGCCATGAGCATCCAATCCTGCCCCAAACCTGCGGACACCACATTGACTCGCTCACCGGCAGAGTAGGCTTCCAGCCACGGAGCCATGACCGCATAGGCGCTCTTGGAGTCCAAACGACCATCTAACGGGATATCGTTAAGGACATTTTCCCGCAGCCAATCGGTCACTTGGTCCTCGGCATAATCGTTAAGAGTCAAGTAAAGCTCGTCGTTTTCAAGAGTTACCAAACCCAAGGAGACGAGAGTGGTGCGGGCGTGCTCCCCCGTGTACTCAGCGTCGATAAACACAAATTTCAAGGAGCCTTTCCTTTTCTTTGTTGTTTTGTTGAGTTCATCTATTTAAGCCGTTCAACGGCTTCCCGCTGCAAAGGCGAACAATCGTCTGGGGCCAAGACATTGTCGAAGGCACCAGGTCCGTATCCCTGAGAAATGTGAGTTTTCTTGCCCATGTCCGCCTTCACAAAGCCACGCATTTTCTCCATATTCTGAATCTGGTTGCCCGGCGTAAAATAAAACTCGTACGTGGCGCGGAAGGATTTTGCTACTGCGTGGGGACGGTGCAGTCCGTTATTGTCGAAGATGTAGAGTGTGCCCTGCGGCCCATAGCAATCGGTCACCTTGTAGCGATCTCGGACGTTTTTCTCGGTTCGGATGCCGGATGCCGAGCGGTGAACCTTATGACTTTCATCAGCAAACAGCATACGGGTATCTTCTGGACCAGTGTCATTCAGAATGACGTGAAAGGACAGAAGGTTGGCCGTATCAATATGCCACGGCCATGTTTTCAACCCGGCTGGATGGTCTAGCGAGTCTGTCACCGTCGTATTTTCTGGATTTAGGATGGCGATGCACGGACCAACCCGCAGATAAGGCTGGCAGTCGTAATGCTTGGCGGCAATGGACAGAACAGTCTCGTCCAGGGTCACCTTGGGAAAGGCGGGATGGCCAAAAGGGCCGCAAAAAGTACGATAATAGAGATCTCCAACAGGCCATTTCTCTTTGCTCTCAACCACGGCGTCCCAGATTTCCTTGGCTTCCTTAGCGAAGTAGCTGGGTAGGATGGCGATGCCGCGATCCTTGAGCTGACGGGTCACGCTATCGACCAAATTGTGATCGATCGTACCATTGGCCGGTTGGGTCGGTGTTGTTTTGGAAAGGCCAGGAATCTTCCCGCAAATCTGATCGTAGCAGAGCTTTTTAACAAACCGAGAAGGGGCCCGAAGATTACCCAAGAGTACGATCAAGGGATGATCGGTGACAAAAGCCTTCCTGTAGTAGTCCCTGAAACTATGTAACATGATGTTTCGCCTCCGATAGGGCTGGTTAGACGTCATGACTAGGGGGTTTTGCTCGCAAAATAACGGTCAAAATCACTTTGCGCTTTTTCCAATTGAGATGGCGCTCCAATGTCAAGCCAGTACTCATGCACCGGGAAGGAGCCCACCCGCAGGCCCATTTCCAGGGTGTTCTCGATTACGTCTGGCATATCGTATAGCTTGCCTTTAGGGATGTTGTCCAACATCAGGGGATCAACCACGTAAACGCCAGTGTTGATGAAGGCTGTATGTGATGGCTTTTCCTGCATCTCTAGAATGCGCGTCCCCTCCACCCGTGCACAGCCGTAAGGAATGATGAAGTGTTCCTTCTTCAGGGCAACAGTGATCATGTTGCGCTCGAACGAATGAAATCGCAGCATTTCCTTCAAGGCAACTTTGGTGAGCAGATCGCCGTTAAGCACGAGGAACGGATTGGTCGGGCGTTCCGGCAGCAGCGTCAAGGCTCCCGCTGTGCCCATCTTCTCTTTTTCCTCAATAAATCCCACTACATCGGCGTAGGCCGGTACGGCCATGATAGCTTCACGGATCATTTCCCCTTTGTAGTTCAAGGTCAGCCAGACGCGCTTGATCCCAGCTGCTAGCAACTGGTCCATTAGGGTGAAGAGAATCGGCTGGCCACCCACTTCAATTAAGGGCTTGGGTGTGGTGTCGGTCAAAGGGGCAAGACGAGTGCCGAGTCCGCCGACCATTACAACAGCCACATGCTCGGCGGCTTTATGGTGGGGCGTCACGTCGGCAAGAAGTTTCAGGTCCACGATCTTGTTGTCGTCGTCGACAATTGGTATTTCGTAAATCTGAGTGCGCTCCATGAGATCACGGATTTCCTCGTCGCTAGAGCCGATCTTCATAATGATCGGCGAGGTGACCATAATCTCGGATACCGGGCTTGAAAAATCCACTTTTCTGAGCACTGCGCGTCGTACGTTGCTGTCCGTCACCACGCCAAGTAGATTCTGCTCTTCATTGGAAATCAGGATAATCCTCAGGTGAGCGTTATTGAGCACCTCCACCGCATCAAAAATAGGTGTGTCCGGAGTTACCAGAATGGAACGGATGTGTTTGGAAAGGGTCGGTTGATTTGACATCATATGTTGTATCGATCAGATTTGTACTGGGCACGGTTGACCGGATCGCTAAACCATCCGATTGTCTCTCTTAGGCCTTGTCGGAAGCCTTCCAGCCCGCCATAGGCGGGCTCCCAGCCAATCAATGCTTTTGCCCGGGAGTTGTCGGCCCAAAGACGTTCAACCTCAGAGAGCTTCGGACGTTCACGTTCTTTGTCAAAGTCGATTTTTATCCCGCCGCCGATGAGATCGGCGATGGTGTGGGCGGTTTCCAGGATGGAAATCTCGAAGTTGGAGCCGAGGTTGACAACCTCTCCCTCAATCCCATCGGCTTCCATCATGGCGATGAAGCCGCGTGCGGTATCTTTGACAAAATTAAAATCTCTGGTCGGATGTACGGACCCCAATTTGATCTCTTTGGCACCGTCCAACATCTGTGTGATGATGGTTGGAATTACGGCCCGTGCCGATTGCCGAGGCCCATAGGTGTTGAATGGACGGCAGATAGTCACTGGCGTTCCAAAAGACCGGTGATAGGAAAGGGCCATTTGGTCCGCCCCGATCTTGCTTGCCGAGTAGGGTGATTGGCCTTGCAGCGGGTGCTCTTCGGTAATCGGAACGAAACGGGCCGTGCCATAAACCTCGCTCGTGGAAGTATGGACCAGTTTGGGTACATTTGTGTCTCGTACCGCCTGAAGCACGTTCAAGGTGCCGATAATGTTGGTCTCAACATAGGTGGATGGGGAATGGTAGGAAAAGGGAATGCCTATCAGGGCAGCTAGATGCAATACAGCGTCGCATCCCTTTACAGCCTCGCGAACCCCATGAGGATCGCGAATGTCGCCCTGAAATACGTCCAAGGCCTCCTTTACCTCGGGTTCGGCGTGATCCAGCCAGCCCCAGGATCCAAAGGAATTGTAATAGGTGAAGGCACGTACATCGTGGCCTTCTTTAACCAACATTTCTGTTAGATGGGAACCGATGAAACCATCAGCCCCGGTGACAAGAATTTTTTTCTTTCCGCTCATACTTCTGTATACCCGGCTTCTGTATCCCAAATATTTTGTTTGCGCCAAACTCCGTCAACTTTTACCCAGACTTTGGCCGAACGAAAAGTATCAGCGATAGTATCAAACCATTCTTCGTCCCGTTCCACATAGTCCAGCCAGATTTGCAAGTCTGATGATTTCACATGATCATACTTGCGCACCATTTCGACGCCTTCCTCACGCGACATGTAGCCGGAGCGGATGTCTTTACAGGCATGATCAGATGCACGGCCATAGCCGAATTTCACAAACTTCAGATAGTCGTGAATGCCATTTTCGTAACGGTCATCCAAATTCGACATTCTGCGATAAGTTCTCTCGAACGGAATAGGGGACGGCTCCCAGTCATACTTTTCCATGACCAGTTTGGTATGAGCATTGGCATCCCAGCGGTCATAGTTGCCAATGAATATTCCGCGCAGACCAACTCGGTCGATATCCTTATCGGTGGGATATTTGCACCACTCTAGTTCTCGCTCCTCAACCGGATCCTCTTTATCACCTATCATGTCCTGCCAGTCGTAGCCACGAAGCATCTGATCTTTTCGGTAGCGGGCCGTGTATTCAACCATGTCGTGCATGGAGTGCATGCCGCCCAGATCCATCCACCCATGTTCACCCCAAAAAACTAAGGGGATATTGAACTGAATGGCGATCTTCATGGGAATGGTTGAAAGCCCGGCATGGTTCTGCCAATTCATGTCTCCCATCTTACGAAAACACAGACGGTTCATACGCTTTAACGTATCAACTCCCGGAGAGACCAGAATGTGATCCGCATTGAAGACCTCCTTCATGCGCATCAGGTTGCGCCATCCAACATCCAGGTAATTGTTCCCGTTGTAGGTGACCAACAGGGGTGTTAGGCCCAATTTTTCCTTCACAAAATGAGCTTGGTAATAACTGTCCTTGCCTCCTGAAACCCCGATAACACATTCATAGCCCGAGGATTTACGGTACGGTTCGATGTCCTCCAACAGCCATTCTAGGCGCTCATCCCAATCAATATCTTTTTTTTGCCCGCCGGTTCGGCAACCAGAGCAGACGCCGTGTTCATCAAATGTGAGGGGCACAGCGGAAGCCGAGGGATATACGCATTTGCTGCAATAGCGAACGGGAGGAACCTTGATTTTTTGCGTCATTGAGTCACCGGTTGTCTAGCTTGGTGGTTATCGTATATCCGACCTATGTTGACGTAGATACTTTTTTGCCCTGGGATAGGCGTTTTCTGTGAAATGAAAGATGTTTCCTGCGGCGACTGCGGCGGCGTCGGTTTCTTCAAAGCACTTTTTAAAATGGCTCTGATGTCCGGCCCCGCCACAAGCAATTATCGGAATCTCCACAGCTTTAACAACTTCATTGATGGTTCCAATATCATAACCCTGTGCCGTCCCGTCTCGGTCTATGGAATTGAGCAAAATTTCCCCTGCTCCCAAGTCCTCGGCCTTCTTTGCCCAGGTCACCACATCCACTTCCGTGTTCGTCTTACCCCAGTTGGTGAAAACGATTGGGGTACCTTCCACCAAACGATAGTCTATGCTGACTACGACGGCTTGACTGCCGAAGGCGTGAGCCGCTTCAGTCACAAGCTCGGGGGTTACGACTATGGCCGAGTTTATAGCGACCTTGTCGGCACCATTAAGGATGCGCGTGTAAACGTCCTCGAAGGTTCGGATGTGTCCGCCAAAGGTCAGGGGAACGCCACAGGTCTCGGCGATCATGGTAATAAACCCCATCAGATCACTGGAGCCCTGGAGTTTGTGGTCATCACGGCGGATGTCGTAGATGCCCTGCCTTGAAGAAATATCCACCAAGATCAATTCATCGACGTCCCATTCGGTAAGTCGCTCAACGTGGCTGATAGGATTGCCAATAATGTTATGAACTGAAAAAACTTCCGAACGGACCATAAGGCCGTCCTGAAGAAACAACACAGGTATTAGACGACGCTTCAACATGACATAAAATTCTTCAGCAGAGCCACCCCAGCGCCGGAGCTTTTTTCTGGGTGAAACTGCACGCCGTAGATGTTATTTCGCCGGACGGCGCTGACGAAAGCGCCTGCATAATCAGTTCGCGCCATGATGTAATGATCGGAGCAGGACATAGCGTACGTGTGGACAAAATAGAAATGCTCCTCCCCCAATCCTTCCAACAGTGGCGCATTCCCCTCAAGCTGGATGGTATTCCAGCCCACATGAGGCAGACGCAGCCCAGAACCCTTTTCAGCCAGACGAGAAACCCTGGCCCCGGGAATCCAGGCCAAGCCCTTGTGGGTTCCAAACTCCTCGCAGGTTTCAGCAAGCATCTGCATTCCCACACAGATGGATAGGATCGGTATTTTCTCTTCGAAGGCTTTGTTATAAAGTGTTGCTTCAAAGCCCCGCTCACGCAGGTGGTGCAAAGCCTCACCCACTGCGCCCACACCCGGCAAGAGGATGTGGCTGGAATCCTGGGCCTCGAGTTCTCCTGCATCCCGCGCTACTCGGGGTTCGATTCCGGCTCGGCGGCATGCATGCAAGACCGACCCGATATTTCCCACCCCATATTCGACGATGGATAGCGAGGTCACAGTCAACCTTCCAAATCGTCCCAAATCAAAGTCTGGTCCTCACAAATATCCCGAGCAGCTTTTTTCCCGATGACTTTATCCACATCATCGGGCGCGATCCCAGTACCGGGGCGTTTGAAAGCCAGCATATCCCGGGTGAGCGTCACACCCTTAGCAACAGGAACGAAGGCGGTGACGCTGCGGCGGATGGCCTTGACAAAATCGGCATTTTCCACCGGAGCTTTCTCGCTCCGACCTACGGCTTCGAATGCAGCACGGGTCGAGGTTACCAGATCAGCAAATTCTTCAGGGTCGGCGGAAAGAGCATGGTCCGGCCCATTCATTTTGCGGTCCAGGGTAAAATGTTTTTCCAGCATCTCTGCTCCGAGAGCGGCTGCAGCTATAGAGGTTGCGTTGCCCAAAGTGTGGTCAGAGAAACCTACGGGCAAGCCAAACGCTGAACGCATTGTCGACATACAGGCAAGGTTTGCGTCCGACGGAGTGGTGGGATAATTGGAGACGCAGTGCATTAGGGCAAGTGGGGTATCTCGATTGGCCTCTTTCACGGCTTGGACGGCAGCCTTTACCTCAGCCATGGTTCCGCCACCTGTGGACAGGATCATGGGTTTGCCGAATTTTGAGACATAGCGTAACAGGGGTAGGTGGGTCAGGTCGCCAGAGGCTATCTTATAGGCTACGGCATTTACCTTTCTCATGGCTTCGGCGCTCTCCATGTCAAAGACTGCAGAGAAGATGGTTATTCCCACTTCCCTCGCCACCGCGTCTAACTCAGCAATTACCTGCGCCATCAATTCGGTGTCTTGAAAGATATGGTAATATTCACTGGCACGGGAAATGAACTGATCGGCTTTGAACACCTGGAATTTCACTGCGTCGGCACCACTCTTGGCGGCGGCACGAATCATATCCTTGGCTAGCTGGGGATCGCCACCGTGGTTGATGCCAATCTCGGCGATCATATAGGGGGAGTGTCCGGGGCCGATCTTGCGGCTCGCAATGGAAAACGTCATTTTGGGTTATCCTGCAAAAAAGTGTGAGGGAATTCTGGAGTGATTTTGAAAAGAGGCTCAAATAGTCTTTTGATCTGTTCGTAGTCTTCGGCTGTGTCAACTGTCAGGCTGCCGCATTTATAGGCTCTATCGCTCTTGACGGTCATGCACCGAAAGGCAGGATTGGAGCGCACGAAACGGGTAACGTGTTCCCGGTCATCTGGGTTTGTGCAGGCATCTGAGTCCAGAAGCGCCGCGTAACGGACCACTTCCACATAGAGCCCATATGGGTATCCAGACCCCTCAATATTGTTGGCATAGTCTACTGGTGGATTGGCATCCAAAAAAGCTTGCACCACACGGTCGATTAGGAGTCCATCCACGAACGGGTTGTCGCCCGTCAGACGAACGATATTCTTCGCCCCAACGTTTCGGCCGACTGTGACAAATCGACTCAGCACGTCCAGGGAGCTGCCGCGAAAGCATGCCACGCCTAGGTTATCGCACAAGGATTCTACCGCATCGTCCTCGGGCTGGTCGGTTGTGGCGACTACCAGCGCGTCAATCAACCGCGAACTTCTTACCCGTTCGATTAACCGCTGGAGCATTGGAGCGCCTGCCAAGTCCTTAAGAATTTTGCCGGGTAAGCGGGTTGATCCCATGCGAGCCTGAAGCACACAGACGATCGGTGCGGCAGAAGTCATGACTCCTCCCACCATACATGACGGAGTACTACGAAGGCTTCGGCTAAATCCGAACCGCTTTCAGTGCCCCGGGTCATGGCCCTGGCTTTGATTCGCTCAGGAGAACGGGGATGCGGAGCGGACCGTAGCTCGTTAGCATAAACCTGCAAAGCCACCATTTTCTTTTCCCATACGCCAGTCACGCTGACATAGTGGGTGGGCATGAAAATATAGGGTTCGGTATTGGGTGCTTGGTCGGTGCTTGATGGCGTTTCGAAAGCCAGAATTTCCGTAGCCCGTGAGCGTCCCGTCATGGGCCGCACCGCCGCCAACAACGCCTGAGCAACAACACGGTGGTCCGTGTTCATATCCCCTGGATGATGGGTGTAGATAATGTCTGGTTGAAACTCTGTAATATCCTTTTCCAGCTTGTGAATGACTTCGATCATCGGAATCACATCAAGGCGCTGGTCAGGGAACCCATAACATGCGCGCAGGATGCAGCCCGTAACATCGCACCACGCCTGCGCTTTTGATTGCCGATCTGGATCCATCGGACTGTCAGCGGATTTAGCGCTCTCCCCTTCAGAGACAATCACAATTTCTACCCGATCACCCCGTTGTGCATGTCGAATTAGGGTGCCTCCGACCCCAAGGGCTTCGTCGTCGGGATGAGCGACAACGCAGAGCACCTTGCGGCGAGCACTTGTTCGTTCATATGATAACGCTTTATCCCCTAGACGGGCCTTCTCAATCACTACGGCTTGACCGTCCCCTGCATAAAAATGGGCTCCTGGATAAGGGAGGGCCAGGGCATTGACCTTGCGTACGATGGACCGAGCACTGGCGGAAAGGTCGAGTTCTCCATCTTTCACGCTTCGCTTTCGGGTGTAGTGACGTGGCCCGTCTCCTTGGAGCCGCCCCTTGATTTTTCCAGACAAAATGCCGCCCAATGAACGGTCCAGCATAGTGATGATCCCGGCGTCGCATTTTGTCCGGATGTCCCCGGCTGTCTCATGGTCTGCGATGGAAATCGGTTCCATGTCATATATGCGTCCGGCATCGATGCGTTCGTCCATGCGAAACAGCGTCACGGCCGTTTCGGTTAACCCATCCAGAATAGCCCATACGATGGGCGAGCAGCCAGGGCGTTCTGGTAGCCGTGCGGCATGTACCCCGAAGCACCCCCGTTTTCCTGCTGAGAGAATGGGTTCCCTGACAATTTCGGAAATTCCAAGCGCGATGACCGCATCCAGATATCCAAGATTTTCGAATGACTCACTAATTTCCGATAACTCTGCATAGCCATGAAAGATACCCGTCGGCACGACAGTGCTTAGATCAAGATAACCTGCTACCCCCTGGGAGGCTTCTGGGGTTTTGCCAAAGACTGCTACCAACTCCACGTCCGAGCGCATGGCAAGCAAGTCGTAGACCCGGCGACCGCAGTCCAAGCCGAGAATGGCAGCGATGCGATACGGTTTTATCACTTGGCGGGTACCCCTTTGACCACGGTCCCACTTGGAACGTTCTTAGTCACCACAGATCCAGCTCCGACGATTGCATTTTCTCCGATGGTTATTTCCGGGAGGAGTGTGGCGTTGGCTCCGATGAAACTGCCTGCACCAATAGTCACCCGGCCCAGGATCACGGCTGCGGGTGCGATGGTAACGTAGTCGCCAATCCGCGCATCGTGCATGACGGTGGCGTTGATGTTAATTTTTACGCAGCGGCCTAGGTTGCAACTGGTTGAGACCAAAGCCCCTTGCTGCAAGACCAATCCAGAGCCATGGCTGGAGCTTTCATGAAAGCTTCCCCCGATCAGGTCCACGGGTGGCAAGCGATAGATTCTGTCCAACTGTGCCTTGATGTGTGGTGCGTCAATGCAAATGATCACGCCTGTCGGATTTATGGCCCTGATCAACTCCTCATCTGAGGGATAGAGGCGATAGCCCCTCCACGTTCCGGTCACCTTTGTGTCAGAGACGGCGGCCACTTCCACGCCCAACGATCTAGCAAGACAAAGGATTTCTTCGTCGATACCCGCCAAGACGATGCTCAAGATAAATCCCCGTATGCGAGGATAGTCTCGACGAGACGTGGGAGCCCGTTTATTGGTACCTGCTTTGCGGACAATGCGCTCAAAGTCTCACTCCGCCCCAAGGTGTCCTCAAGGGAAAGAACCAGTTCTTCTACAGTAATCTCTGACAGCAGACCTGCGTTGACGGCCATGTTTCTGGCTGCCAAACCCTCGGCTAGGTCCAATTGGAAGGGTTTCTGACCGATAAGGCAGACAGGAGCGCCTAGGGCGAGGGCTTCATAGGCTAGGTTACCTGCGCTCACTAGGACCATTCCTGCCCGTTCAATAAGTGGTGCCACATCGGGGATGTTTCGGTGCCAAGCGATATTCTGGTCGTCTCTCAGCTCAACATGATCGGGAGTCTCCTCAATCACCGGCGACAACAGCACATCGATATGCTTGAAGGCAGACACTCGTGCGGCTGCCGTTAACGCTTTGGTCAATCCAGAATTTTCCTTGATGCCGCCAAGGGCAATCAACAGCCGATCTGGTTCTCGGGCGTGGGTGGGGGCGGCTAGATTCGTAGGTGCGAAGTCCAAGCTCCATAAGACATTGGGAGCAGGTTGTTGCGCGCCGGGTTGGTATCCCACAACCAGAACCCCGTCAGGCATGTGTGGGGCCACAACCCCAGAAGCAACATAGACAACGTGATCACAGGTCGCTGCAACTCTTTGATTAAAGCCCTTATCTGTGGCGTTCATGTCCATGGAGTCCGCCATGCGATCGATAACCCCCAACCGGGCTGTCTCATTCTTGTTTACCGGACCCAAATCTATTCCCGGCCAAGCGCTACTCAGGCGCTGTATGGCTCCTTCCGAAAATAGACCACGAAAAACGATGCTTACTTCTGGCCTTCGTTCAGCAATAAGCTGGGCAAGGATGAGACAACGCGCCCCATGTCCAAACCCCGTTTCTGGCAAAGCATCTACAAAAAAAATGACATCAAACATGCAGACAATCCGCGAGAACTTCGACTACCCGCTCCACTTGGGTGTTGGTCATTGAGGGGAACAGGGGCAGAGTAAGCGTGGTTTCAGCCAATTTTTCTGTGATGGGGAGGCGGGGTGAGCTCTTGGTGTAATGGGCAAAGCGATGTACTGGGGGATAGTGTAGACTGGTTTGTACACCTTTTTCCGCCATGCGAGCCCGTAAGGCATCTCTGTCGCCTTCGATAAGGCGTACCGGCAAAATGTAGTGGGCCGGATCGCCCCGCCCCCCGTGACAAGGAAAGGCAATACGTGTCACGCTGTCCAACAGGCTTTTGTAATAGGTGACCAGCCTCACTCGGCTTTCCCGGTTACGGTCCAAACGATCCATCTGACTTAATCCCAGGCCTGCACGAATATCGTCTAAACGGTAGTTGAAGCCCACTTCAGTAATGTCGTAGCCTAGGGAGCCCTTCATGCGGTCGATCGCCGTTTTCGTCTGCCCATGGGACCGTAGACGTCGCGCCCTCTCCGCAATATCCCCATCATTGGTGACTAGCATGCCACCTTCAGCCGTAGTCATGACTTTGTTGGAAAAAAAACTATAGCAACCCATGTGGCCCCAGGTTCCCAGGTGTTTGCCATCCAGATGACCGGTCAGGCCATGAGCTGCGTCTTCAATCAGCGTAACGCCATCAAGTTTTGAAAGCGCCACCATGTCGCAGGCGTATCCACCGTAGTGCATTGGTGTCACCGCCTTTGTGCGCGGCGTAATTTTGGCGGCCACATCTTCAGGGTCTATGGTCCAGTCGTCCAGGTTCTTGACGTCGGCGAAGATCGGGGTAGCGCCAGTCTGAGCCACCGTATTTACGGTTGCAGCAAAAGTCAGGGACGGTACGATCACCTCATCTCCCGGCCCTACGTTCGCCAGTACCTGAGCTAGATGCAACGCGGCTGTGCAAGAGTTTACAGCAATGGCATGCTGTGCTCCCACGTAGTCTGCGAAGCGTTTCTCAAACTCGATTACTCGTGGCCCCATAGTGATCCAGCCGCTGTCCAGGACCTCTAGAACGGCTCGTTTGTCCTGTTCGTCTAAATCCGGGACAAAAAGGGGGATATCGATGGCGGTCATGCAATGGCTCCGAGGACGCGGCCAAGGGTTTCAACCACCCGGTCTTGATCATCATTACTCATGGCCGGGTACAAAGGTAGGGTCAGTGCGCCAGCGTAATGGGATAAAGCCATCGGAAAATCCTCGGCTCTGAACCCCAGGTGCCGGTAATATGGCTGGGAGGGAACTGGAATGTAATGCACCTGGACGTGAATACCCTCCTTCCGCAATGCTTCAAAAGCTAACCGACGGTGTGAAGGATCGTTTAAGTGAACCACGTACAGATGGTAGGCTGATCGAACGCCTTTTCGCACCTTCAGAGGAATCAAAGGAAAACCGATCAAAGCATCATCATATCGATGGGCCAATTCATTGCGACGGGTGACAAAGTCTTCAAGTCGGCTTAATTGACTAAATCCGAGCGCAGCCTGAATGTCAGTGAGACGATAGTTCAGGCCCAACTCGATCTGGTGATAGTCCCAAGGACCATCAGCTTTACTATCCATGAATATTGGATCACGGGTGATTCCATGGGTCCGCAATAAGGCGATGCGATCAGCTAAGGTTTTGTCATTGGTTGTTACGGCTCCACCCTCTCCCGTCGTCACAACCTTAACCGGATGAAAACTGAATGCCGCCAAGTCGGCAACGGCACACCCCCCCACCTTTCGCCCTTGTGCATCCCACCCGCCTATGGCGTGGCAAGCATCTTCAATGACTTTGAAACCGTATTTTTCTTTCAAGATTCCTAAGGCAGCCATGTCGCAGGACTGACCCGCGAAGTGCACTGGAACGACGACGTCTGGCTTGCGTTTTGCGGTCGCCAATTTCTTCGATAGTGCCGCCATATCCATATTGCCGGTTTCAAGTTCGATATCGACGAAGTCCACGTCCGCACCGCAATACAAGGCACAATTGCTTGAAGCGACAAAAGTATTCGGAGAAGTCCAGAGCATTTTTCCCGGCCCCAAGTCCAGCGCCATGGCGGCCAGATGTAGGGCAGCTGTACCGTTGGAGACGGCGACTGCATGGTGGGCACCGACGGCCTCGCATAGCGCCCTTTCGAAGCGTTCCACCATTGGGCCCTGGGTCAAAAAGTCAGAACGAAGAACCGAAGTGACAGCTTCAATATCCGACTCGTCGATCCATTGACGCCCGTAGGGAAGAGTGTGCATGCGCGTTCTCAGCCTACCATGGCCCGAAGTTCTTCAACGGTCAGGAATTCGGAATTGGAATCTGAGGCATATTCAAACCCAGCCTCTACCCTTCCACCGATTTCGCCAAGCGGGTTATTGGCAAAATCAATGGGATAGTCACAGACCGTAGGTTCAATGACGTAATGATCATCGAATTCTACAGTGCGGTGACTGTCGTCGGCCGGACACATAACCTCGTGCAGTTTCTCGCCTGGGCGTATGCCAATGATTTTGGTGGAGAGTTTTGGCCCCATGGCCTTAGCAAGATCCATGATGGTCATGGATGGAATCTTGGGTACGAAAATTTCCCCAGCCTGCATACGTTGGAATGCCTTGAAAACAAAATCCACACCTTGATCAAGGGTGATCCAGAATCGCGTCATTCGCGCATCCGTGATGGGCAATTCCGTCGCACCCTCTGCGATCAGTTTGCGAAAATAGGGCACTACGGACCCGCGAGAGCCCGAAACGTTTCCGTAGCGCACCACGGCAAAGCGGGTGCGGTGACCGCCGGTTACGTTGTTGGCGGCAACAAAGAGTTTATCGGAGGCAAGCTTGGTCGCGCCGTAGAGATTTATAGGATTGGCCGCCTTGTCGGTGGAAAGGGCGACGACTTTACTCACTTCGTTGGCGATGGCAGCGTGGATGACGTTTTCCGCACCATGAATATTGGTCTTAATGCATTCCATGGGATTGGATTCGGCGGCGGGCACTTGCTTCATGGCCGCAGCATGTACCACATAGTCCACTCCCCTCATGGCTTCCACCAACCGCTCTTTGTCCCGCACGTCACCAATAAAATAGCGCAGGCTGGGATGTTCTTTTGGTGAGAACTCTTGCTGCATTTCAAACTGTTTTAGCTCATCCCTGCTAAAAACAATCAATCGCTTCACATCATGATTCATAAGGACATTTTTGACAAAACGTCGTCCGAATGAACCGGTCCCGCCGGTTAAGAGAATTTGCTTTCCGTTGAACACGATCCCTCGCCTTGTTTGATCAATTGGATGCCAGATATCGACATTTTTCGAAGCTACCGCAATCCGGGTGAAAACAACCACCCGAATCACTTTCACTTCTAACCAGTTCGAAGCGTTGTCAGCTCAAATGACTGACGTGCTCCAGTGCGAACCTTGTATGCCCTTGTCGCACCTGTATTCTTTAGGGTTCTTAGCTACTTGAACTGTGTGGCCTCTCATAACATCATGCAAGGTCATGAGGATTTGTTTGCCTGAGTCTGTCTGTATCAGGACCATTTCCACAATCTCGGACAGCAATTGAAAGAGGCGCTCAAAGCATTTCTTGCAAGCGCCGCGAAAAAAACTAGGGAATCGAAGCAGATATTCTCCAGCCCATAATCTGATCCCGATATATAGGCTCGGGGAATTGATCTGTTTGGGAGTCTTACCGATAGTCTCCAGCACACTCAATAGACCTTGAGCAACCTCTGTCTTATTGACTGATTGGGCTATTAATTGAGACTGTGACATGGTGACTCGTTGGAATCCATTTTCGAAGCGATCCCCCGCAGTGCAGAGCGTTCACGCCGCGAACACTACGGCGTTCATGAATTGAACGTCAAGTAAAATGTATATTTCCTGATGAAGTGTTCACCGCAATATCCACTTCAAAAGCTTGATAATTCTTGAGGGTTAACGACCACAGTGTTCCGCCTTCCACAGGCCCAAGGAGGCGAAAGCCCAAATTGGCATAATGGTTTGCCACTAAGGCGTTACGTCCGCTTTCAAGATAGCGGCCTATCAAGGAGGATTTGTCACGTTTTAAAGCTTCGCCCACGAGATGGTTAAGCAGGGCTTTTTCGACGCCTCGCCCCAGAACCCGGCAACTCATAAGCCAAGTGTCAATATCCATGGCTCCTTCTTTCGCCTCACGGCAGATGACTACAGAAATCATTCCGTTGTCGCCAAATTTATCTCTGAGTCGCACCTGAAAGGTCATGAGGTCGGCGTTGTCCTCCATGGCCGCAACTTCTGACTCCGTGTAGCGTCGCGAGGTCAGATTGAACTGGTTGGATTTGTTAATTAGTTGGGCGATCCGCGCTCGGCCGGCCGGATTGAAGGGAAGGATGTCAACCGACATGCCGAGCGATTTGTGGTAGTCGCTCAAATTTCTCACCTTGGCTTTTAGGCCCTCCCTTTCGGTGTTAGCCCGGTACTGTTCTGCTCTTAGCCGGTCATCCTGGGAAAAGGCAGTGGCCTCAAAGTATCCGGCGGCCTGAAGCAAGCGAGGGTAAAGGGCTGGGTCGGGGGGCAGCTCTGGCACTGCGACCATGGGCAGAGCTTGGCGCACCTGTTCTCGTTCCGCAGGATTGTCGTCCAGGAAAACCAGGGCGCTCACATCTATGTTCAGGGTGTTGGCTATGGCTTCCAAGTTGGAGGCTTTGTCGTTCCAGTTTGCCTGAAACACGGTAATGTGTTCCTCCCTAAGCAGCATGTCCGGATGGTCTTTAAAGGGCTTGCGGGCAATATGTTCGTCGTTCTTGGAGCACACCGTCAGGATGATGCCCCGATTTCGCAGGTCCAAAGCCAAACGCTGCACAGACAAGAAGGCTTCGCCCTCAGCATTGCCTTGTCCTAGGCGAAGGCCCTCAAGTCCGTCGTCTCCTACCACTCCGCCCCAGAGTGTATTATCCAGGTCAAGGACAAGACATTTGCGGGATTTCCCGCGCACTGCGCCAAGCAGCCGGGCCACGTGGTCGGCGTACAGAGGTGCTAACTCCTGAGCGAATGGCAGCTTGGCCAAATGCCACTGTACAGGGTCGTGCCAGCGCGCCAAACCTACAGTTTCAGCCAATCCGGCTACATCCAGAAGCAGGTCTGTACTTCCCTCCAAGGATTCGATCAGTAAGCGGTTAAATTCATCAATGCGCGCCCGCATGCTGTCTCGGTAGCGCAGGTCGTAGCTGCCGAAGAGAGTTTCGGGGGGGCGGGCAATCGTCTGAAAAATGACCGGGGCACCACAACCTCTAAGAATTCCCTCTCGAAGGGTTTGACAGAAATCGAGAGCTGCGTGGGGGCCATCATCCAGTGGCAGACCCCGGTAGTCCAAGGCCAATAGCACCAAATCGGGATGGGCAAGATTAAGTGCAGAGTTGGGGTCCAGTGCCTCTTGCATCACTTGGCCAAAAGGGGCCTCCACAAGATCCAGACGTAGGCCATAGCGAACGGCGCTGCCCACCAAGGCGGAAGTCAGGAGTTGCGTGGTGGCATTGCTTAATAGGGCAAGTTTGACAACTGGCAAGTCGCGTGCTGCGGCAAGACACTTGGCGAGACGGTCCAGCTTGCTGCCGTCCAAGGCATAAGTGGCCAGAGCCTCCACATCACGACAAGATGTTGCCGCCATGCAACGGGCGCGGAAGTCTTTAGGCGGAGCAAGAAGCCAGGGAAGATTGGTCAGGTCAAAATGATTCATGACCACTCCATCCGAATCAGCGCGAGAATATCTTCGGCTATTTCTTCGGGACTCGTAATATTTTGGTTCTGTCGCACAATTTCTATAAATCGCTTATCAAAGGCCTCAAGCATGGGAGTATTGATGTACCCAGGAGAAAGAGAGGCCGTCGTCAGCCACGGAAACTCTCCCTTTAAGGCAGCTAGAAGGCCTTGAAGACCGTATTTTGCGATGACATAGGCACCCATGTTGCCGGTGGCTCCCTGGCTCGGCGTCCCCATGGCGGCAGTTAAGATGCCGATGACCGTGCCCTTCTTCCGTTTACGAAAACACCCCTTAATCAGGCCGGCGCAGAGCCGCTGCGGTCCGACCACGTTGACCTCCCATTGAAGACGCATATCCTCGTCCTCAATGCGACCGAAGGGACCAATGACCGGCGGTGGTGAGGCGGCGAGGACCACCCCGGCCAAGGGCTCGTCGGTAAGGGTTTCCACCGTGAGGTTAATGGTGTTCTGGTCAGTTAGATCAAGGTGTATCGTCCGACCGCCCGTTTCTTCTGCAATTGTCTCGGCAATTGTTGATGTGGAGTGGTATCCGACAATAGGGATGTATCCGGCATTTGCCAAACTGCGGCATACGGCAGCGCCGACGCCTCCTCCTCCCCCAGATACGAGAAATGCTTCAGTCATTGCCCAGTACCAAGACCTCTGCCATCCCTTTGGCGAGGAGACGCTGAGCGACAGAGATACGGAGCTTTAATTCGATCTGACGGACGGCCTGTGAAATGTTAATGATCTCAGCCTCAACGTGAGCCCCTTCTCCAACCATGAGGGGTTTGCGGAAGTCCATTTCCACTCTTGTCCACACCGCGTTTCGGCCAGGCAGCCGCATGCCAATGACACGGGAGACCTGAGCCAGAAGTAATCCACCATAGACCAGAGGCCCCTGGAAACCACGAGATCGAGCAAAATCAGCATCAGTGTGAATGGGATTATAGTCTCCCGATACCTGGGCGAAGGCCGCCATGTCCTCTGCCAAAACAGTAAACGGAAGGCTGACCTTCATCCCCTTCTCCAGATCTCCAAAGGCGAGGTCTGCGGCCAACACGATTACCGCGCCCTTTTTTCGGCGATCAGAGAGACAAACTGGCCTACATTTTCTAAGGAATTAATTTCCGTAGTGCTGAAGCGCACCCCAAATTCCTTTTCCGTGGCAACAATCAGGCGTACATGGTTAAGAGAATCCCATTCCTCGACGTCCGCTGCCGTCATTTCCGGCCTTAGCACGATATTGTCGTCATCGAAGACGTCATGAAACACATCAGTCAGAGCGTTGAGGAGTTTTTCTTGCGACACGGCACCCTCTTGGAGTTGTGGTTTGGCAAAACACTATCAGCCACCCTCTTCTGAGCCAAGGAAAAGGGTAAAAGACTTCATCACAGTATCTAAATCACTGTTAAGCAGGATCATGCATAGACAGGTGTAATGCAGGGTCACTAAAATGCATACCGCTTGAAACCAGGGACGTTGATTGAGCTCCTTGGCCTTTGTCCGACCCAGGAAGGATTTGCGCCAATTCTCGAAGGCGGCGGAGGCGATCACACCAACCCCCTGAACAATACCAAAGATTACGTAGTTTAAAGTGGTTCCATGCCAAGCCCCGACCACGTAGAAGGCCGCTAGAACTGTCACCACCATCATCAGTCCGTGCCATTTAGGCTCAGTGGCCTTAATGAGACGAGTGGAGAGGGGCGTGAATACATAGTGCTTCACCCAGACCCCGAAGGATATGTGCCAGCGGTTCCAAAAATCCCTCGTGTTGCGAGCTAGGTAGGGATGATTGAAGTTTTCCGGCAAGTTGGAAAAGCCACAAAGCTTGGCTGCCCCGATCATCAGATCGGTATACCCGGCAAAATTGAGGTAGAGGTAGGCAGGAAATCCATAAAGGACTACTAAGAAATCTATCCATGTGGCGTCTGGATGGCCTAGGTTAGTCACGCGCGAAGGCTCCAAGAACAGGGGCGCTAGAACGAAGGCTCGCAACAACCCATTGACCGCACGATGAGCGCCATCCAGGAGCCCTTCCGTGTTCGGTGGCCCCACGTTCTCCACGCCATGACAAAAGGCTTCGTAACGTTGGATTGGTCCTGCCACCAGGGTCCAAGGAGAAAGAATATAGGCAATATAGCGCGTTAGAGAGAACGGGAGGTGGCCTAGAAAACGCGCGTCAACCACCAGATGAATCTGTCGAAACAGGATGTAGGAAACGCCAATCACCGCCACCGGATGATCTAGCCATCCCAGAATATCCACCCAAGCGTAGCGTTTGATCACCACAAAGGCGAACAACTGCCAAATCACCACACCTGTGACCAATGCGCCGGGATTCATATCCTTGCGCCCCCACAGCGCACGGGCTGACAGGTAGGGAGCGGGGAGAAACACCGTCAAGGCGGCCAAATCTTTCCACCCCATCCAGCTTAAGGCCATAAGAAGACCGGCCCCGGTGAGGGCGGAAAGAAAATGGCGTTTAGCTGGGGACCAAGCCAAAAGCGCCAGTCCCCCGGCCAGAGCGAGAAACGTCACGCTATCCACGGCGATGGGATCTAGTCTAGGGAACAAGATCAGGCACCCGACGAAAACGCTCTTTCAGCCATTCGGCCAGTTCCCGGGCTATGATGGCGTGCCCCCTGGCATTGAAATGACCATCGTCGGGATAATTGAGAAACTGCCCCGCACCCAACATAGGTTTTGCCAGACTAAGGACGGGGATGCCTTTTTTCTCTAACGCCGCCACGAACAGATCATGGGGACGGGCCGGATCCAGCCCCGTTCCGTCGCTGCCTTGGATTTTCAGATACCGCTGGAACCAATCCGGGTTCGTGTGGTGCTTGCTCGGAAGTATGATCACGGCAAACTCGGCGTTCAATTCCGTTCTCACCCAGCCCTCGATGGCCGATGTATAGGTCACTAGATCGTTGATCAGATGATCGTGCGGCGTTGCACGTCCGACTCTCAACATCTCCAGCGGAACGTTGTCAAAGGTTGCCGGGTCAGAGCGCAAGCCCAACTTCAAGGTCCACGATCTCAGAAATGGAATGGAGTTGATGCCCACCTTGATCCAGGCATATATGGCGCTGTTGTTGATCAGGCGGCCTTTGACGCCCACGAAATCCAGCTCCACGAGCCCCCAGAACATGCCACGGCCTCGCCGAAGCAGCCCCTCAGCAGCCCCTTCGCTGGTCTGGGACTGATCCGAAACCTCTGGCGCGAAAAAGGGCCTACTCAACTCATCAAGACCTTGCTCGTAGGGCCGAAAGTTGTTGTTCAGAGTAATTTCCAGAACCACCATGGAAGGGCGATAGCCCTTTTGATGCAAATGGCGCATGACCTTCACCTGATTCATCAACAGGTGGCCTTCTGAAGCCAGAAGGGCATTCTTGTATCCGTATGAGTCTTGAAGGATCTGCGCATAAGTCTCGCTATCCTCTACAAAACCCCCGTAGGAGTTCGAGAGTCCGGCGATCCACATGCTGTTGAGGTCTTCTTCGAACCCCACCTGATGATCGCGAAACCCATCATCATTCGTTCGGTTGAGGACATCGTAATTCGGGGGATTGTACCGGCGAATTTCCAGGTTGGGCTTCTGAAACGTGCCATAGATCGGGTGATTGAGAAATGGCGCTCGAGAGACAATGCGCCAGTCGGGGAATACGGCCAATCGAAACAGAATCTCGACCGCAGCCAACAGCGTTACGCAGCCCGAGAAAAAAATGAGTATGTGCCGCGCGCCCATGCCCCCCCCTAAAACTGCTGATAGGCGACCACGACCGCCTCCACGGCATTCAAGGAGAGCACGAGGTAGAGGGCTATTTTAATCCAGAGCCACAACAGCGATAGGCCGGGGGGCAAAGGGCGAAGGATCAACTTCAAATCGTCTATTCCCAAGGTGAGTTGTGCTTGTATAGCAGAGCGGTCAATGCGGCAAAGGCTAGTTGCTTGGGGCTCCGCCACGCGTTAGGGTCGGAGAATTCTCGTGTCGAACGCTATCGGAACCATGACAAAGACCTCAACCCCTATCACGCGCCTTCGTGGCCTTGGCTTCTGCCTTCCTGGACCAGAAGTTCCCTTGGCACCCTTCGCCGGAAAATGCACCGGCAGTCGCAGTTTGAACGATTTGGGTCAGGAATTCACATATGTGGCCGACGTGGACTCCACAGAACTTGCGATCACTGCGGCAGAAGCAGCTCTGAAACAAGCAGGCTGCGTCCCGTTAGACATCGGCTTGGTAATTACTGCTCCAACTCTTCTTACTCCACATGGCTTAGACATTCCCGCAGTGGCGGTCCGTGCCCGGATGGGGCTGAAACGGGCCGAAACTCTTAACTTGTCCCAGGGCTGCATCGGCGTTTTTGCAGCTCTGCGCCTTGCCCGACTGTTTCTCAACGATGCGCAGAGCAAGGGGGATGTGTTAATTGTTTCCGCCTGCCGAGCTACAACTCTGGTCGATAATTTCAACCATGGGGGCTTTTACTGGGGCGACGGAGCTGTCGCTATGGTGGTGACGAATGAGCCTGGGAGCGGCCTTCACTTCATGGCTTATGCAGAGAGCAGCGCTGAGGAACACTATGGTGCCATGCGAATTCCATATGGCGACGCTCGTTCCTACAGTGCGGTTGACTCAGCAGAGGATCTTCGAATTCGTGTGGATTTTCACGACCAACGTGCCCAGGCCGACTACATTACGGGGGAGCAAACGCGCTGCGCTGCCGTTATTGACAGTCTGCTCGACAGCCATAACCTTACCGAAGACGATGTTTCTGCCATATTTTTTCCATCCGTTGGACGTAAGCGCCCTCGGATGCTTTTGTCTGGTCACGCTGGGCTCCGAGATAAGGTCGCCAGCGATTTTCGCTACGCGCATATGGGCGGGGTGGATGTGTTTTTGTTTCTGCATCACGCGATTGAGAACAATCCGAAAGACGCTTGGTATTTGGCGCTCTCTCCCGCCTTTACCGCTCAGTGGGGCGGGGTGCTCATGAGGAACATGACCTCAGACTAGGTAAACTGCGCCTGAACCACGGATTTGAACTTTTCCAGATTATTGTCGGCCAGCGCATCATCCATATCTTGCAAAAATCTGACAACGCAGTCGTGAAAACCATCAGGGCTCAACTTAGGTTGTGACACATAAAGGTACTTGACGTAGTTCGTCACCACATCGGACACCACCGCGTAAGGGATGTAACAGTTTTTGCACGCCTCGATTTCGAGGGAGCTGATATCTCTATGCTGGTTTCTAATTTTTTCCGAGGCTTCGCTATTCCAGATATCCATATAGGATTGCTCGTGAAGATCGCCAACCACCAGCTCGCCGTTGTAGTCCCTGCTGCAATGTGTTGCCTTGGCATCGTAGGTAAAGTGCAGACTGTTAAAGGGTTTGGCGCAGGGGGGGTGGTATCTAACCAAATTAGGAAATGGGAATACCTCACGAAAGAATGAACTGTCAGGCGTGACCCCATTAATCAAATGAAAATTCATATATTCCGGCCAAACGTACTTACTAAATTTTTCAAAAAACAAAGGGATCTCACGGAAGTTTGTCATGCTAATGACGGCGTCAATAGCGAAAAATACCCTTGAATTAGGTTTTCCTCGATTGATCCGATGAATGACTTCTAGACTCTCCATAACTTTTTCGAATTTACCACCTTTTCGAATTAACTCGTAAGTTTCCTTGGTTGCCCCATCAATCGAAAAACGAATATTGTTAGCAACGTCCGGAAACTCACGACAGATGGCTTCAATTTTTTCCGGAAGTTGAGCATTAGTGCTCAGTCGCGTGGTAAATCCATGCTTGCGAACCAAAGCTAATATCTGATGTAATTTTTTGTGGATAAATGTTTCGCCGACCGTGTGTAAAGCAATTGAAGAGATTCCGACACTTTTCAACTCCCTGAGAACCAATTCGAAATCCTCGGGTGTCATCAGGCTTGGAGGCCGAGTAGACAGCTTAGTACTGCACATTAAGCAATTTAGATTGCAGCCATTGGTGATCTCTATCAAGGCAGGCCCGCCCATGGCCCGTTTTTTTGGCACGGGCACAAGTTCGATCGCTTCGAGCTGTCGGAGTCCTTCATTTCTATAAAATTCTGGAGTGTTCTCTCCACGCAAAGTTCGCTGGACCACTTTGAGAGGATAATAAATGGAGGGTGCCTTGCGGATAAACCTTTTAATCGACGGCATCATTTTTGTTTTTTCCTTTGAACAACTTACACACAGAGTTCAGAAAGTTTTTTCGCACATTATCGGTGCGTTTATTACCAGCCCGTGTAGCGGTCTGCGAGAGTTCGGTCCGGAATAAGAAGAAGAACAAGGAACCCCTCAAAATCCAAAGTGCGCCAAATCGGGGCCATGACCCTCAGGGGGTGATAACGTGGGTACTGTCGGTAGACCCGAGTAAAGGCACATCGGTACCCAGAAAAACGAGCGAGAAGCGTCCAATCTTCAGGACACAACTCGAAGAAATGGATAGATTCTGGGCTCAATTCCCCGGCGCTCAGGGGTGATCGTAAACTTTCGCCGCCAAACCGGCTGTTTTGTCGGTAAGGAACTGAGATTAACAAGGGAGCTGAGTGGCTGATGGCTAAGGAATAAAGAAATCGAATAGGGTCTGTTAAGTGTTCAAGCATCTCGAAGCTGAGAAACATATCGGGCTGGATATCTAAATTTGATAGTTCCTCAGCCCGGCAGAGAACAGCCTCGCCCCCCTTATCTTGAATTTTTTCCACGGCCACGGGATCGAGATTGACACTAATCATGCGGCCAACTTTTCCGTGGGGTGCCAGTGACTTGATGTAAGCCCCATGATTGCCTGAGCTGTCCCCTATGTCAGCGATGGTCAAATTGTCTCCGTCCATTAACTTCAGGGCGTCTAGAACGCACTGAACCTGAAAAGAGTGCAATCCTCGCATTTTACATTCCCAGTAACGTTTGAATTCCGAAGGATCGATGGGTGCGGTGTACTGATCGGAGACATCGGGCACTACTCGACGCAATTCGGCCCGCAGACCAACGAGCCCCTGTTCCCGAGCCGCCGCTTCAAGGCTTTTTACGGAAAGGGTTTGGTACAGTTTCTTTGTATCGATGCCGCTGATCCGCAGCAGAGACTTTAGGATGGTGATTATAGACAAGGTCAAACTTTCTTATGCTCGGCCATTACATGTTTGGCCACGCGCTTAACTCAGCGCATCGGTTTTTCGGCGACGATGTTCCAGGCAAAGCCCATATACTTGCCCAGCCACAGCTCCAGAGCCGTCTCGTTCATAAAGGGGCTGCCGTAGACCAGCACCCCTCCGGGGTGGGCTTTGCGTCCGAACAGTTTCATAACGGCTGCCCGTAGTTGGGTGAGCTTGGGTATGCAAAAATTATCAAACTGGAAGCTGGACTTGCGCAAGGATTTGATGTCGAAGGCCGCAAAGGCGCGGCGCATCTCGGCGGCTGAGTAGACCCGAGTGAAGGGATTCTTTGTATCCCCGTGCTTGGGAGTACCCTCAGTCAGGCGCCCAATCCATTGCGGCTCGGGCCAGCGGAACATCTCCCCGGTGATGATCGCGCGGGGCACGATGTTAAGCCAAAAGGTGGCGGAATGGCGGGAGTAGAGCATAATAACCGCCTTGCCACCCGGTTTGAGAACACGGCACACCTCGGCGATGCATTTGTCGGTATTCTCAGAATGATGTAAGACGCCATTGGAATAGACGATGTCAAAGCTGTCGTCGGCAAAAGGCAGATTCTCCCCATCGGCGTTAAAGCCCAGACTTTCTGGACCCGCCATGAGCGAGAGCTTGCCTGCGGTGGATAGGGCCCTCTCCACCGTAATGTCTACGGCGACAACTTCGGCACCGTATTTCTTGAAAAGACAGCAGTGACCACCGCCCCCGGGTCCAATTTCTAATATTCGTTTATTGGCCAACTGCCGAAGGGGCATTTCCTCTGTTACGAGGTGAAGCCTCTGTCTCATCATATCCTCAAAATCATCTACCATTTGAAGCAGACGCTCAGAAGTTAAGTTCGCGTCGGTAGACTTATAGAGTTGAGCGTAGAGATCTCCCCACCATTTTTGAATATCGGTTTTTGAAGAGTTATGCAGAGCATTGGGTGCCAATAGGATGGCGAAGCCTTTCTCAGGGTCGGATTTATAGACGGATTCACAATTGCCGCATGCTAACGTCTGAACATCCAACATCAGCTTTCCCGTGCCGCAATTGGGGCAGAGAAGGTAGGTTTTAAGGGCGGTTTGAAGAGCGGTCATTTTTTCACTCGACGATCAGTTGATAATTTTTCGCAAGGCCAATTGCAGCGCCTTGGGCAGCAGGCGAAAGACTTTTCTGCCTATCGTCTTACATCGATATAGAACAACATTATTTTCCCCTCGGCGGTGCCCCTCTAGCATTAAACTCAGGCGGCTAAGAGCCGCTTCGGCGTCATGGAAACCCGCCGCTCTCACCGTTTCCAGGCTCTGGACGATCTGCGCTTTCATCTCAGTAAACTGCGCTTCTGAGAAATGCAGAAATTCTCTTTGAAACGCGGACGTCTGAAAGGGATTGCTCACGAGCAAAAGCAGCGGCTCAGCACCCAGAGCCACCCCCATATCCACAAAAGCTTTGATCTGGTCGTAATTACGGCTGTTTACGGTCATACTGATTTCGAAGAAGAATGGTTTGCGTTTGTGTAACTCGGCTATTCGGCCCAAGTTATCCATTACGCTGTCCCAGGACGCAGTGCGACCGCGCACCCGGAGATTGTCAAAAGTAGTTTTGTCGGCGGCGTCCAAGGAAACAGCGAACATGCCAATGTTCTTTTTCTCCAAAGCAGCAAAGGTTTTCTCGGTGAGTAACGTGCCGTTGGAGATCAAAAATAGCCGACCCTCTGGGTCTACTTTTATGTTCTCAATCATCTCTGTAACAGGCTTGTAGAGAAATGGTTCTCCGCCAAAGAAAAATAAGACTTGATAGTAAGGAGATAGTTCATAGACCTGTTGCATAAAACTGTCAGGAAGCTTGACGTTTTCGGTGGCGTCTTCACGCTGATAACAGTGATAACAATCAAGGTTACATTTGTAGCTGTAGGTATAACGCATCCAACGGGGCCGACTCTTCAAAACACACGCCCCGGTCTCAAACTCCTTCTCGTTTAGTATGGCGTTGGATTTGGCCGCACCCTCGCTCATTTCTCGATACCAGTCCAAGTTCTGGTGTGTTTTGAAGCCATGAATTACAGGACAAGTGGCGGGGCACATGGACAGGGCACCGCCATCGCGCATCTGCTTGCGAGCCTTCTGAAAGCTCTTGTTGTTCCATATCTCCTCGACGGTGTGCTCGTTGATGTTGCCAAGGACTGATGAGTTGTCACAACACATAGTGACATCCCCATTTGGGTTGTTCACCTCGAAATGGGTCCAAGGATAATTGCAGACAAAGGGGCTCATACCTTTTCCCTATCCTTCACGGAAACGTCCATCTTGCGCACCATTTCGCAAAATGCTTTGTTCTTGTCGTGGAGTTCCTCAAAGGTTCCTTCGTCAACAATCCGTCCATCCTGCATAAAGTAAATACGGTCGCAATGGCGTACGGTGCTCAGTCGGTGAGCGATGATTATGATCGTCTTTGAACCATGCAGGTTCTCAATGGCTTTGGTGATCGCGTGCTCCGTTTCCGAGTCCAGGGCCGAAGTAGCCTCGTCCATGACCAGAAGATCTGCGTTGGCATATAGGGCGCGGGCTATGCCTACCCTTTGACGCTGACCTCCCGAGAGCCGAATGCCGCGCTCGCCCACCATTGTATTTAGCCCCTCCGGCATTTGCGCTATCGCTTCCGTCAACTGGGCTTGGCTGACCGCAATCTGCAAATGGGTTTCATTGATCTCCTGTGGAGGAACGCCAAAAGCAATATTGGCGCGTAAGGTGTTATCCATCAGAAAGACCTCTTGAGGAATGCAGCCGATATGACGCTGCCACGGTCGTGTAACTGTTCCGACCGGGTGACCATCTATCTCTAAAGTCCCACTGTCCGGAACCAGTAGGCCGAGAATAATATCGGCCAAGGTAGTCTTTCCAGCTCCGGATGTTCCCACCAAAGCTACGGCCTTGCCCTTTGGAATCTGCAACGAGACATCTTTAAGAACATCTCGATTTGTTCCAGAATAGCGGAATGAAACATTGCGTAAGGCGATTTTTTTTTCAAATGTAATGAACTGAGCGGACTGTTCTTGCCGAGCTGCCAATTCCGGCTGGTTGCGAGGATCAAGCTGAAGAAAGTCTTCGTAAACGGCATCAAGAGAAGCGCCACCGAAACGGATATGACCTGCGTACGTGGTGATCCGGCTAGCAGAAGGCATGAGCCTGAACGCGGCAACGCCGAAAAGGCCGAATATGGGAAGAGGATCACTGATGCTGTCCGACGTCAGGAAAATCAGATAGATCCCCAGAAGCAAGCCACCAATCACGACAGTTTCAATGAGGTAGCGAGGCATCTGACTGACAAGAAGTTGGTGCTGTGAGTACATGGCATTTATACGCGCACTCTCAGCAAAAGAGTCGCCGGCGTAAGCCTCACGGCCAAGTACTTTAATCTCCTTAATTCCGCCTAACCCCTGATTGAGCCAGAGAAGCATTCGTTCATGATGGATCAACTGCTCCTCCCCCCAGTGACCCAAGCGGCGGCGAAATGCCAAGTAGTAAATTACTGTGGTTGAGGTCAAAACGGCCACTGCGGACAGGGTGATCAAGGGGTCCACAATTATAAGCATCACGCCGACCGCCAGGAGCACGAACAGTTCGGTGCACATGTTCAAAAGAGGCATGACGAAGCCATAAAACATGTTGCGCAAGGTCACGGTGACGTGGTTGACCAAGGTTGAGGAGTTGCGCTTGACGTGAAACGGATAGTCTGCATCCAGATAATACCTATACAGTCTGATCCACAATCCAGACAAGGTATCCCAAATAAACTGACCTTTGAAATTTTCCATATAAAGAAGGTACACATTTTTAATAAGGAATAAGCCAAAAGCGAGAAAAAACATCATCGCAACAGCATGATCATTTTGATCTATGCCAATAGTTTCAACCAAGTATTTGGTAAATGGGTTTTCTTTGGCGGCTTCGGGTTGGAGCACCACCTCGATCAGGGGAAAGATCAGACCGATGCTTCCGGCTTCTGCAACAGAGCCGAACAGCATCAAAACGAGGAGAAGGAAGGCCCGACGTTTGGTCGAAGCTTCGAAGATGACCCAGATTTTCTTTAGGGATTTTAGCATGTGCGGTTCAGATTACATCCATCATAAGGAAACTCACAGAGTGGCCAGCTTTCGTAGCCACGGCCACCACCAAATCTTGTCAGCCAGAGCAAATTGGCGGCTCCAGTCCCGATGCGCCTCCCGCACATCCGCTGCGTTCCACCATGACGATACGTCAGCCCAAACGGCGTTGATGTGCGCAGCAGCCTCCATTGGGTCATGGAAAAGAATTTTTGCTTCACGCAACCTGTCGAAGGCGGGCTGTGCTTCGGGGTGAAGTGGCCAAGCTTTTTGTTCCCATACGCCCACTAGAGGGACATTAGCCGCCATGGCGATATTTAAGGCGGTTCCCGGATGATCCAGCACCAGTAGACGACAGCCCAACATAGCCTGGGTTAGGTCGTCTTTTAACAGAGGAAGGGGCGGCAGGTGTTTTTCTAAATAACCGACATCCTCAAGGTCCGAAGGTGTTCTGAAGTAGGGACGATACAGGAGTTGGCTCATAACCTCACTTCCGAGAGAGTTGAGGAAGGCCACTTTCCAACGGCGGTAGGTCAGCCATTTGGTTGGTTGAGGTGCCGCTTTAAAGGGGAAAGGCCCCATCTCCAGATTAGTGCCAACAAAGATCAGATTCGAGGTGCGCTCCCGGTGACCATCCTTAAATCGCGACAGCATAGGAGAAGGCAAAGGCACCGCCTTGTCCGGATGAACCCCGTCTTTTTCCCAGCCCCAGGATAGGAAGGCCTGATCAAAATACTCAATTTCTTGCGCATTTTGTGTGCGTGACCATCCATAACCCGCCCCGTGTTGCGCACGGAGGATTCGCTCGCCGGCTTGAATGGCCTGAGCGGTCATGAAGCGATTGGCAGACAGGTACTTTGCTGCCGCTGTGACCATGAGCTTGCCTGCCCGATAGCCCTGTTTTTTTGCCGCCTCGTCGTGGGCAGCGAAATCGTCCCGAAACGTGCGGGGTAGAGTTGCGGGAATAAGGGTTTCCAATATCTCCAAGTAATCGTTTGGAAAGGCTTGACATGGATCGAAATCATCCCCGTCGATCAGTTCCGGTAGATGAGCGGGCTTGCACGGGAGAAGACTGAGAAATGTTGACATGAGGACCGAGGCCACGGGACCGGTCCCTGTAACGTGGAAGAACCTTTGCCTCCCTAACACACGTCGTAAATAGCGCTTTAAGGCATTTGTGCGTGCTGGAATGCGGTCCTCTCCACCCGGCTCTTTGTAGAGAATTTCAGCGGCGGCCACTTGGGTCAGGGACCAGTCCTTGGGAGCCAATCGCTCAATGACCAGAGAACAGACCCAGGCGTCGAAGATCGGGTTTTTAGAGCCGTTGGTGAAAAAATCCAACTCGCTAGCGAAGTCCCAATCCCTATGGTCGATCAATTCCACTGCGAGGGGTTTGCCCGGCCACTTTTCAATGAAAGCCTTGATGTGCAGATAGCGCACCCAACTGGTCTGAATAAGCAGCAGGAGCCAAAGTAGAAGCAACTCCCGCCAGTAGCGTAGTCCGTAGTTTGTTCCATGGCGGGTGTTCAACTCGGTGGCCAAACGCCTGACAAGATGGTTGGCTAGTTTGCGCACTTGCAGCCAGTGAGCCCATTGCGTTTCGGCGTCGTCGAACACATCGAAGAATGGCAGTTTTTCCCAGTCGGCGTAGACGCCCTCTTTGCCGAGAAAACACCATGGGCCAAGGGGCACTTGCGTTCTCGGATCGAAGTCGGTTCCGATCCGCGCCAAGATCAGTTGTTGGCGGTTCATCAAATCCGCTCGCGCACTACCTCGAAGGCCTCGGCGGCCGTTACGCCGCTGGAAGCGCCTCGAAGTCTCGCCAGCGCCTCCACGGCCTCAAGAGAGCGAGGATGGGGAAAAGGGCGCATCTCACTGGTATAGCATGCAAGAGCGGCATTCTTGGCGGCCATATGTTCAGAGATATCAACGAAGCGGGTTGGTCGAAAATCTTTACCCGACCATTCAGTGGAGGAGAGAGTTTCAAAGGCGTAGATGGCCTTTACGCAACTTCCAGGCAAGGGCCGAGCGGCGGTTAATACGGCCTCGTGCGTCATACGATGGTCAATATTTAAATCTCCGCCATGGTGTGTATAAATCACATCTGGGGCGACCTTCGCCATCGTGTCTTCCACACATTTAATCACATCGAGTAGGCATAGAGAATCCATTCGATTGTCTGGTAACCCCGCAAGGTTCGGGGGATGAGCGCCGATTGCTTTTGCTGCGCTTTTTGCTGCTGTGCGCAGGACATCCAACTCTTTGGCGCGTTTCTGAGCATTCCGATCTACGTCCCGTGAGGTTGCGCCCTCGGCGAGGATAAGTATGTACACGTCTGCACCCTCGGCTGCGTGACGAGCCAAAGTTCCGCCGCAGCCAAGAACTTCATCGTCGGGATGGGCGACTACCGCGAGAACGGTCGTCATTCCCCTAGTTTCCCCGACTTGCGGCATAGTCCAACATGGCCTGGATTGAGGTGCATTTATCTACATCCTCGTCTGGAACGTCGAAACCTTGATGCTCCTGCAATTCAAGAAGTACACTGGATAGGTCCAAGGAATCGAGGCCTGCATCGACAAAGTCCATCTTTGGGTCCAGCGTCATAGAATCGAAATTCAGTACGGCGTTGGCGATAGCATCGCGGATGTTTTGTTCGGATAACATTAATCAAACCCTTTCAATTATCGTGGTCGCCCAAGACAGACCCACCCCGAAACCGGAAATCAATATCCGCCGAGCTTCCTTTGGCGCTCCGCCCGCGAGAATGATAGGAATGGAAGAAGACACTGTGTTCCCGTAGTCAGCGGCAAGGAACGGTGTCTTTTCTGTTGCCCCCAAGCGGCGACCGATCGTCTCCACGATGAACTTGCTGCCTTGATGTAGGACGAGCAAGTCGATGTCGTCCAGGGTTAGATTGTTTTTGTCTAATGTTTTATTGATGCTTGTTGGCACATTCTGAGCGCAGAAGTTAAAAACCGTGCGCCCATTCATGGACAGGTGGCGCTCATTCGATATCTCCAGGGCGCTATGTAGACTTCCCTGAGTGCCAAAGTCCATTTTCCCGATGTTCCACTTAGGAGTGTCTGTCATCAGAGTCGCCGCAGCGGCGTCCCCGAAGAGCAGGGTGGTGTTTCTGTCATGGTCATCAACCACCTTAGAGTAAGGGTCGGCGGTGACCAGGATTCCCCGGGTCATGCCGTTGGCCCCCATGAAGGCGGATATCACCGACAGCCCGTAGACAAAACCAGAGCAGCCTAGTGAAATGTCAAAGGCGGCGCAGGCTGGGGATAAGCCTGCTTTTTCGTGGAGAATGGCCGAAGTGTGCGGCAGACCATAGCCGTCCGGGTTCTGGGTTACGAGGATTAGACACTCAATCTCCTCCGGCTTCACGGCTCCACTGTCAAATAACTTTCGCACGGCCGCCAGAGCCAGGTCGGAAGTTTCCATGTCGGCGGCCTTACGCGCCACAGTCATGACGCCGATCTTGTTTTCCAACAGGTCGCTGGTGGCTTCGAGGCTTTCCAACCTGTCTCGGTTGGAAAGGCTGTTCTCGCCGATGACATAGGCGATCTCGCCGATGCCGATCATAGGGTTACTCCAGAAAAGGCAATGGACCCGAAGGAGGCACCATCAATCTCAATTTTCGATTTGACCAAACGTATTCCGAGACGCTGAACCACCGTCAGGCGTAACTTCGTAAAGTCCTTGGGGAGAAATGCCACATCCAATTGGGTGAAGTACCACTTCACATTCTGCTGTTCTATTTCCTTTTGCAGAAGGGCCTTGTTCAGGGCGACGAGTTGCTCAATAAAGCTGAATTCTGGATTGCGCGACATGACCGCTCCACCTTTTTCAAAGGTCGCCGCCGCGACAACAGCAGCTTCATCGTAGGCGTAACGCCCTTCAATCGGTTGGTCTTCATTTTCCTCCAGGCCAATTTGGCTGCGGGGCTCTTCCGCGCCAAACAACAGAACTCCGGCCAAATCACGAGTGGTCACCCCCTCGAACGGAAGCCCTATGGCGCAAAGGCCGTGGGTCGCCACCTTGTGCATGCGGAAAGACACTCGTTGAAGCGGCCCGATATTTTTCTCTAAAGCATTGAGGATATCTGTGCCGTGCAGATACGTGCGCTCTCCCTTAAATGCAAGGTCAAGGGCTAACCGCTGCCCAGGCTTCATCTGTACTTCCGTCACCGAAATTTTCTCATAGTGGCCAGGGGTTTTGCCGGAACGCCAAATACGCCTTGGCCCGCCAAGACCGATTTGGTAACAACCGAACCTAGGCCGATGTTCGCCCCACGTCCCACCGCTATTTGATTGTTGAGGATCGCGGCGGCTCCAATCATGACCCCCTCCGCTAAGGTCACACTTCCGCAGAGAAGCGCCTTGGTGGAAATCCAGCACTTTGGTCCCACCACGCAGTTGTGACCGATATTGACCTGATTCCCCAACTGGGTGTCGTCTCCAATACGGGTGTTCTCTAAAATTCCTCTCACCACTACGCAGTTGGCCCCTATCCTCACCCGATCACCGATAAGAACAGAGCCGATATGGGGATAGGGCAAGGGTGTTCCGTCGTCTTCGTACGCCACCGCAAGCCCCTCCACCCCGAGGGAGCAGTTGGGGCCAATTTCGCAGTGGTCACCCACGGTCACACAAGCCGCGATGTAGGTTCCCGCGCCGATGCGGCATCCCGCGCCAATGACTGCGCCGTCCTCGATCACTACACCGGGACCAAATTTTTTTCCTGCGACAAGGGGTTTCGGAAACAACGTGCGTAGAAGGCGCACATAACTTCGGGCGGGATCGGTCGTGCGCAAGAAACATTGGCCCACGATCGCCTGAACCTCGACTTCTTCCCCAATGATAATTACTGAGGCCCGGCTGGCGCGAATCAAACCCTGCGCTTTCATACCCTTAGCCTTGCAGAAGACAAGAGCGCCCGCAGCGCCCTCTCCTAGGGAGGCCACGCTGCCGACCACCACAGTCGAATCCCCAATAATTTCCAGCACAGGCTCGCCGAGCAGATCGACGAGTTGGGAGGCCGTCAGAGACTGTGAAAGCTTGCGTGACTCAGAGCTCATGAATAATCAAAATCCTCTAAGGTCAGGGCGTTGCCGTCAGGAATGTCACGCAGCGCCCTGGCCCCGATGATCTTTTCCTCCCATTTTGGTTCAAGAATCTTTGTCGCATCCACGTTGGTTGCATCAATGCGTCGGGGCCGGATCATTGGCGCTGTGATTTTTTGGCCGACGGCGATATCGGTGAAGGCGGTCAAATAACGCCGTCCCCGCAATCGCGGCCCGGCGGCCTCGCCCGCTGTCGGCTTTTTGTCCGCAGAGCCCATCATAGCCTCTGCCCGACGGATGATTCTGATATAGTCGGAGAACTCCTCCGGATCGGCGGAAAAGCCATGGTCCGGGCCGGGCAACGTTTTGTCTGTGGTGAAATGCTTCTCAATCACGCTAGCGCCCAGGGCGACGGCCACAGTCGCCGCGACTCCCCCCAGGGAATGATCCGAGTAGCCGATCCTGTGGTTCGGGAAATCGCGAATCATCGTGCTCAATGACCTCAGGTTCAAAGTCTCGTCCGGGGCTGGATAGGCCACGGTGCAATGAAACAAAGTTACCTCTCCCGCGCCGTTGCTCTCCAGCAGGTTCAAGGCATCTCGGATTTCCTCCGTTGTCGAGGCCCCCGTGGAAAGGTAAACGGGCTTACCCGTGGCGGCGATGGCCTTGAGTAAGCTGGTGTGGGTGATGTTCGTGGATCCTACCTTGATCACCGGCAGATCTAGGTCAATGATCATTCGCAGCCCCTCAAGGTCGGCCGCTGTGGAGATCATTGATATTTCCTCTTTTGCCGCGTGGTCCCGTAATTGGCGAAACTCTTCAATGTTCAACTCGCACGCTTTGAAGAGTTCCCGATTGGTCGCTCCTGGCGCGTTGAAGCATTCCGCGACAAAGCACTGAAACTTCACCGTGTCCGCCCCACTAGCTGCTGCCGCCGAGATGATTTTTTTGGCCAAACCCACGTCACCGTTGTGGTTAATCTCGCCCTCAGCAATGATTTCAACGCTCATGACAACACCCTCACCGCCTCATCCGCCGGAAAAGCTCAAGCGCACAGCTCCAGAGCTCTGTTGGTCTTGTATAAAACCGGCGTTCAGAAATAGGTTATAGGACGCCACGTTTTCCTTCTTCACCCAGGCCGCCACTCTGGTCTCTGGGCGATCAGCCAGATAAATCAAGATACTTTTCAGCAGCACCTCGACGCCCCACCCCTGGCCACGCGCCTCTTGGGCCAGGGAAATATCAATCATTGCCGCTTGCTCTTGGGGATCGTAGTCAAATCGCACCTGCCCCATCGGCCCTGACTTGTTTTCGGCTACGAACATCAGAGCGGATGGGTCTGAAAGTTTCTTCTTGAGCCATATCACATGACCATCCCAAGGAATGGGATCAGTGGTGAAGGCCATCTTTCGCACATCAGGATCATTGGCCCAGACCCAAAGCCGTCGAGCGTCTGCGAAGGTTGTTTTTCTCAAGATCACTTCCCCCATCAGGGCCGCTACCCGATCCGCACCCCGACCATCCACGAGGTTCTGAGAGGCTCTGATCATGTCCTGGCGCTCTTGCTGGTCGTCCAGCAATGGGGCGAGCAAGGAGGGAAGCGTGTTCTTTAACTCCATTAGGTTGATCACTTTCACCGCTCCCGCCGCCTCGGCAAGGGCAAGCGCTGGGCGCTGGTTGTCGTTTGTCGCCATCACCACGCTTGGCAAGCCGACGCAGCAACGCTCCCATAGGGCCACACCTCCAGCTCCCACGGCGAGGTCCATTGAACTGAGAAGCTCAGCCATATCGTTCACTTCCTCATGAACGATCACATCGTCCCGCGCTGCAATCTCTGTCTGGCGTGGGTTAGCCGAGGTCACCACCGCGTGAATTTCAATGACATCCTTAAGTCCTTGCAAGGCATCCACCGTCTGTTCGGTCAATCCCCCACGGTCGACGCTCCCGAAGAAAACCAGCACCCTGGGTGGGACGTGCGGGGCATGGCGCTTGCGGACGGAGCGAAACTCCCGACGCAGCAGGGCAAATCGCGGTCCAGCCAATCGGGGGAGACCCGTCGGGAGCAGATGATCGTAGGCTCCCATCTGTCTTGGCGCACGACCTGGGTCAAGCAGAAGGTCACAGCTATGGGGACGATCGGCCAAATCGTCAATGACCAGCACACGCGCCCTATCCCGAGACTTCTCTTCCCAAGCCGCGTCTAGCCCGTAGTGATCCACCACCAGCCAATCCGCTCCCACGATTGCACTTTCGTTGGTGTGGACGGTCAATCCGGCTCGATTGATCATGCCGATGCCCAATCTGGCTTCGGCATCGCACAGAAAGCTCACCTCCGCCCCCCGCTTTCTTAGCGACTCGGCCAGTGCGAGGCAGCGCCCAACATGTCCCAAGCCCACGCGTTCCGATCCATCGGCTCGGATGATGACCTTCATCACCTGACCTGGAATAACGGCTGCATCACGGGTCCTTTTAGGCGGTGCATCATGGTCCCATTGTGAACTGCATCAGCGATGACCGGGAGCACCTCGTCATAGGTGGCCGTCAGTGCGGCAATATCTTCGTCCTTATGGGCGTAACTGAAATTGTGCGCCCCCTGGATAAGGATGCCGCGCTCCAGCATCTCCTGCATGAACAGCGTTTTGACCTGCCAGGACGAATTATCGCCGATATCTTTATAGTTGAGCAAGAGCCAGGGCGGTTTGCCCACAGGAGCCATGGCCTCTGTTAGACCATGGTCTGCAAGTTTGCTCTGGAGGGCCGTACAAACGTTTCCTCCAACCCGCCACAAATGGTCCACCACCTTATGAGAGCGTATTTTTTCAATTGTGGCCAAGGCGGCCGCCAAACCCACCGTTTCCCCACCGGCAGTGAACGAAAAGAAAATTTCTTCCATCTGGCGCATCACATCGGCTCGTCCGACCACGGCGGAGATAGCATACCCATTGCCCATTCCCTTGCCGAAGCACGCAAGATCCGGCATAACCCCAAACAGCTCTTGCGCTCCACCAAGGGCAAACCGAAATCCCGTGATGATCTCATCCAGAACGAAGAGCGCCCCATGTTTGTGGGCGATATCCTTTACACCCTGAAGGTACCCATCCCCTGGCTCCACGGAGTTCATGGGCTCCATAATCACGCAGGCGAACTCGCCGGGATGGGCGGAAAGCGTTTTGTCCAGCGCGTCAAGATCATTGTACGGGAACCTGCTGGTGAGTTCGCGCACAGCCTTCGGGACGCCCTTGTTGCGTGGGGTCGTGCCGATGTACCAATCCTGCCATCCGTGGTAGCCACAGGCCGCCACTCTGTCCCGGCCCGTGTAGGCGCGGGCCAATCGCACCGCGCCCGAGGTGGCGTCGGAGCCGTTCTTGCCATACCGAACCATTTCGGCGCAGGGAATGATCTCCGTC
>Ga0208863_1000311_pt1 | contig 58081 bp, 51 predicted proteins | sample RifOxyD3_FD_184040 | JGI IMG/M metagenome (GOLD analysis project Ga0208863, IMG submission 184040) | Soil microbial communities from Rifle, Colorado - Rifle Oxygen_injection D3 (SPAdes) | ecosystem: Environmental > Terrestrial > Deep subsurface > Rock core/Sediment | place: Rifle, Colorado... | reverse complement strand
ATTGTACGCAATCGGGCGTGAAGGGAACTCCTATGTATACCATTTTAAAAGCGATGAAACATCCAAAAAAGCCCTCTTCCCTTCATGGCCTAGTTGTTGCGTCGTCGATTCTAGCGGACGTTTTGCCATAGTCGGAGGACGAAACGGAACGATTTACGTGGTCAAGCTCTCTGATAATACACTGTTTTCGTCCTTTAAACTCGATCAAAAAGGGATCAGTTCATTGCACGTAGAGGATACGTATCTTTTTATAGGTTTTGAGAGCGGATGGGTCTATATGATCGATATGCATGCTTTTATTGATGATTTTTCACAAGCGCTTAACGTCAAAAATTTCAAAACCGCCAAAAAATGTTTGGACAATAATCTCTTTTTGGCTATTCATCCGATGTCCGAAATGTTTCAAGAGGCATGGGAAGAGATGCTAAAAGAGATTATCAATCAGTTTTCGACGGGAAATGCTGCTTCAGCATTAGAATTCGCTACACCATTTTTATCGGATGACGAACATAAAAAAGAGTTTGAGTTTTTACTTCAGAAGCAAAAAGATTTTGAAAAATTTGCTATTTTAGTTCAGAAAAAAGAGTTTCAGGAAGCATTCGGAATGCTGGAGCGGGCACCCTATCTTGAAAAAACCGATAGTGCGCGTAAACTGGAACTCTATTTTACAAAAAGCTTTGCGGAAGCAAAAAAACTGATTGGAGCCGACCCGCTGCGCAATGGTCCTAAAGCACAGGAACTTCTTAAACCCTTTTGTGTGGTGCCCGCAAAAAAAGAGATGATACACTCATTGCAAAAAAACTATGAGCTTTACCTCAAAGCGGATGCTCTCATCAAAGAAAAACAATTCAGAGAGTACTTCAATTTAACGGAAAAATATGATTTTTTAACATCTGAAGAGGTTTATAAAAAAATATGCGCCCTTGCCGAAGCCTCTATTGCCAAAATAAAAAAGCTCATTGAAGAGGGGAAATACGACGATGCGTTTTCAGGGATAAAACAGGTCGCTGTTTTTCTTCCTTACAAAGAGCAGTTGATGGAGCTGGCAAAAGAGATTCAGCTACGGCAAAAACTATTAGAAGCGATCCAAAGCAACGCTATCCAAACCGCATACGAACTTGTTGTAGCCTATCCCATACTCGAATCGATGGCTGAGTTCGTCGCATACGATGAAACATTTGATGAAGTGCTTTCAAATGCTATGCAATCGGTTGCCAACGGAGAGATAAAACAGGTACAGCAGATATTGCTCCCCTATGCGGGGATATCTATTTTTAAACCGAAAATAAGAGAGTGCATACGTCAAGCAACGTTCAATAAACTCGGACTCCTCCTCGCCGCAAAATCACTTGCTGTAGCGCAGAGTATTGCCGCTTATTACCTAAAAGAGTTTGGCAAAGATGACGAATATGAAAAACTTCTCAAACATTATGGTGTAGCTTCGTAATATCTCTTTGCGACATACTTGCAACACAGCAGAGCTATACTTTTGGTATGAAAGATTACTCTGAACAGCAAACCCTTGCCTATGTTTGTATGAATGCCATCGGCAACTCTCTTGTTCTTGAAAATATGCTGAGCGATGTTATCACGACATTTGTACATCATACCGGAGCGTTAGGAGGCCACTATTTTGCCTCAGCACCTAGTCGAAAAAAAATCGTTACTGTCGAAAAGGATTTTGATATCCCTGTGACTTTATGCACTGCAACTGAGGAATATTCTATTATTGCAGTAGCGTCTCTCGGATATATTCTCGATATTCCGATCGGAAACGAACATTTTTTGTTTGCATTTGAAAACAGCGATGGAACGGATGGTTATGGTCGGATGTTTGCTGGGTTTAAAACGAAACTGACGAATGCTATTGATGCTTGTCGGAGTACTGAGCGCTTGCATGAACTTAATGCTGCTCTTGAAAATCAAGTTGTTGAAGCAAAAAACAAGAATGAGATAACTGAGAAGATGATGATCACCCAATCACGAATGGCGATTATGGGAGAAATGATCGGTATGATCGCGCATCAATGGCGTCAGCCTATAACCGTTATCGGGATGATTACCAACAATACGATTCTGACACTGGAATTTGATGAGATAAACAAGCAACATCTTTTAGACGATTTAAATGTGATTGACAAACAGATTCACTACCTCTCAACCACTATTGACGATTTTCGCAACTTCTTTCGACCGAACAAATTGCCGCAGAGTGTTTCTATGCGTGAGATGTCGAATGATTTATTGACAATGCTGGGAAAAAATTACAAAAATTTTGGAATCAATCTAACGTTTACGGGAGATGTTGATGCCGCTTTTGTTACCTACAAAAATGAATTGATGCAGGTCTTTTTGAATATTTTAACCAATTCTAAAGATGCTTTTGAAGAGCGCCTTATTCCGGAACCTTTTATTCAATTTCATTCAGTGCATAATGAAGAGAATATTGTATTTTCCATTCGGGATAACGCCGGAGGGATTTCGGAAGAGATCATCGATAAGGTATTTGATCCCTATTTTTCAACGAAAGAAGAGAAAAACGGGACGGGTCTTGGTTTGTACATGTCCGCCATTATCATTGAAAAACATTTAAACGGTTCCATACAAGTCTGTAACGATACGGATGGGACTCTTTTTACCCTTACTATACCAACAAATTATACTAAGGATATAACCTATGTATTCTAATCCGTCAAACGAACACTATCGATTACTGCAAGACACTGCTAAAGGGATGCGTGTACTGTATGTGGAAGACGATCCGTTTATTCGACGAGAATATATCACTTTCCTGAGCCGTTTTTTCGAACAGATTGACAGTGAATCCAATGGCGAAGAGGGGCTTAAGGCTGCATTGGTGAACCGTTATGATCTAATCATTACCGATTATCAAATGCCGCTGCTTAACGGTTTGGAAATGATCGAAAAAATAAAAGAACATTATCCCACCCAAGCAACCTTGCTTGTTTCGGCACATAAAGAGAGCGACATACTTCACCGCTCTGTAGAATTAGGAATAGACGGCTATCTTTTTAAACCGATCGAGCGGATTCAAACGATCGATGTCCTTTATAAAATCGTTGCAAAAATATCGATGGAAAAAGAGAATGTAATCTATAAAGAGCATCTCGAAGAGCTTGTTATCGAAAAAAGCCGAGAAGCATTACTGACGTACACTGTCGATCGAATCAGCGGCCTTTTTTCTTTTGCAATGCTTGAAAATGATCTGCTAGAACACCGTAACAACTCTCTTTCATTGCTGAAAATAAACAATTTTAAAAATGTAAACGATTTTTACGGGTACTCGGTAGGAAACAGCATCCTGAAGCAAACAGCAGAGCTGCTCTCGAGATTTATTGAAGAGGAAGCTTTCCCTTTTCATGCCATTTATCGTGTCAGCGGTGCTCACTTTGCCGTTCTCTCTCCGTTGGATGCGAAAGAACTCTATCATTACATACAGCGTATTATCCATAAATTTGAAGCTACGGAGATACAAATCAATGGACAGATGATGTATTTGGAGATGGGAGCCGGTATTGTCGATCAAGGCGACGATGCCCCCCTCTCTCATGCCGATATTGCGCTGCGTCAAGCGGAAAAAGAGGGAACTATCATTATTTATCGTAATGATACGCGATCGGTACAGGAGCGCTCCACAAAACTACAGTATCAAGACATGATCAAACGTGCCCTTCAAGAAGATCGTTTTGTCCCCTATTTTCAGCCGATTATCGATAATAAAACGAAAAAAATTATGAAATACGAGGCATTGGCACGGCTGATATTACCTGATGGTGAAGTGATCTCTCCGGGACTTTTTTTACCGATAGCCAAAGAGACGAAGATGTATAACTCAATCACTAAAATGATCATACGAAAAACTCTCGAAAACTTTTCTCATTCGGAATGTTCCGTCAGTATGAATCTCTCAATCGATGATATTCGAGACCGCTCTACTCGCGAATTTTTGATCGAGCAAATAGCCCAGTTTCCGCAGCCTGAGCGTTTGATATTTGAACTTCTTGAATCAGAGGGGATCGGTTCGTATGAAGCGGTACAACACTTTTTTTCTGAAATTAAACATTATGGATGTAAAGTAGCTATTGATGATTTCGGCTCAGGCTACTCCAACTTTGAGCATTTGGCCAAGCTTAATATCGATTACATTAAAATCGATGGATCGCTGATTCTGGGCATTGAAGATACCTTGATTTCACAGGTTATCGTTGAGATGCTCTCTGATTTTGCGAGAAAAATGGGGATCAAGACGATTGCTGAATTTGTTAGCAAAGAGTCTATAAGCGCAAAAGTAAATGCTATGGGTATTGATGAATCTCAGGGCTTTCTATACGGTCAAGCGATCCCTCATAGTATGCGGATGAATCACTTTATTCACTACATACCCGAAAAAGAAACAGCTAAAGTGGTATACTAAGTTTCCTCATTTAAAATATAAAGAGAGAGAAAAAAAATCATGCAGAGTTCCTTGGCATTATTAAAAGATTTGGCAGAAGAAAAAACACTCCTCATTGTGGAAGATGATGAACAAATAGGTGAAAAACTAGCCCAAATCCTCTCCAAATTTTTTAAACATACCGAGCGTGCTGAAACTGTTTCTACGGCTCTAGCCCTCTATCATGAAGCAAAAAATGATAATAAAGTTATATTAATATTAACAGATATTAATCTTGCCAATGAGAGTGGGATTGATTTAACCGCCCAGATTAAAAAAATTGATCCGGATCAAAAAGTGATCGCCATTTCGGGTACCGAAGATCGATCGGTATTTGTCGAATCGATCCGATGCGGAGTCGATCGGTTTATACTGAAACCGATCAGTCATGATGAACTCTTTGACGCCATTATTAATGTATTACAAAAAATTGAATATGATCTGGAGCTTAAAAAAAGTCAGCAATTGCTCAAAGATTCAAAAGAATATGCCCTGAAACTCCTCGAAGAACAGGATCAGTTTTTGAAAAATGCGATCCACGAAATCCATACGCCTCTTGCCGTTATCATTACAAACATCGATCTGCTACGGATGAATGGAATCGATAATGAGTTTCTAAACTCTATTGAAGCGGGATCACGAATTATCCAAAACAGCTACGAAGATATGACTTACCTGATGAAACGCGACCGCGTAAGTGAACAAATGAGTCCAATAGATGTGGTCGAATTTATTCATGAACGTGTACGCTATTTTACGTGTATCGCTGAAGTTAATGAGCTTACTCTTTCGGTGCGGGTAGGTCAGCCAAACCTTCCTTGGATAAATTTTAACGAACTAAAGCTTTCCAGACTTATTGATAATACCCTTTCCAATGCTATCAAGTATTCTTATCGCCCGGGAGAAATTAGTGTTACAGTAGGGTCTCGAAAAGGGGAACTTTTTTTTGAAATCCGCAATCACGGCCCTATAATCAAAGATAAACAGAAAATATTTCAACGTTTTCACCGTGAATCCGATCACAAAGGGGGATACGGTCTGGGACTGAGTATTGTCGCCCAAATCTGTGAAGAGGAAAATATTGCGATTGAAATCTCATCTACCGCTAAACTTGGAACCTCGTTTCGCTATATTTTTGAAAATGCGACACTCTTGCAACATAACTCACCTACAATGACGCTACCAAAGCACAGTGGAGTGACTACGTGAAAATACTGTTATTAGAAGACGAGTTTATGCTGGCGCGTTCCATTCGAACCTACCTCCTTTCTCGTGGCCATTTTGTCGATCATTACGATAACGGGCAAGAGGTTTTAGAAGTCATAGAATCCCAAGCACACGATTTTTATATTTTGGATATTAACACTCCTCTCATCGGAGGGTTAGAGTGCCTCAAAGTTATTGCAGAAAAATATCCCGATCCCCCTAAAATCATTATTAGCGCCTATCATGATGTCGACTATATATCGGATGCATTTTCCTTTGGGTGCAGCGATTATCTCAAAAAACCGTTTAATCTGAAAGAACTCGATATCAGGATACACCATCTGACCGTTCAGGCAAAACCGAAAATCGAGCCGGTCAATGATCCGATTATCCATTTGAGTAACCACTATACCTTTAATAAAGAAAACTATCTCCTCTATTATGACGACAAAGTACAGCAATTTACCAAACGGGAATATTCGCTCATTATTTTATTTGTCAGTAATCTTGGACAAATAATGACCGATGAAAGTATCCGATCTTTTATCTGGGACGGAGAAGATACCGAATCTTCCACAATCCGCTCTTTGGTCAATCGTGTCCGAGCAAAACTTAAAGAGGATTTGATTCAAAACATCCGTGGATTCGGTTATATTATGAAAAGGGGAGATTTTGTCTAATATCATTCAGCGGCTTCAAATCGACAGTGCCAGCCGGTCAGTGCTTATTATTGATGATGATCCAGAATTGGCAGAATCGCTCAAACGAATTGTCCAAATGTTTTTTAAAGAGTGCGTTATTGCGACGGACGGAGAGGAAGGATTAAAAATCTACCGTAATAAGCTGAAAGCTAATGCACCCTTTACCCTTGTTATTACCGATCTTGAACTCCCAAAAAAAGGGGGACTTGGTGTCATAAAAGAGATTCGCGCTCTTTCAAAATCACAACCGATTCTTATCCTTTCCGCCCATGACGATGCCGATTTCATGGCTGAAGCGATTTCATTGGAAGTACAAGGATATCTTCTAAAACCTCTCTCAATGCCGAAATTTTTCCAGTATCTTGAAAAAATTCTTTTAGACCCCTCATCTAGTGTTGTAAAGCGGCGGCATACCGATCCCGTTACCCGATGGAAATTGCTTCCCGAACTGGAAGAATTTTTTCAATCTCCTCTTTCTGATCCGGTTGCCTTGCTCCGTATACGGGTTAATTATCTCTCCAATATCTACGAACTTGTAGGTGAAGAGTACGCAGACGAATACGTTAGTGAACTGGGAACACTGTTAGAGAGTCTTAAAATTAATTCAGAAGGTACATTCTACCGTTGCAGCCGTGATGAATTTTGTCTTGTTGTAAAAAATCAAAATCTTCAATTTGCCAATGTTCTAGCCAACGATATGGTCTCAATTGCACGCTATTTTCATACATCAGAAAAAGGGATCATTTTAAACTCCACGCTCTCCATTGGCATTGCATACGGAACCGAAAATTTATTGGCCAATTCCCGCTTGGCACTTGAAAATATTATTCATCCTGAGACGTCCGGTGTGATGGTGGTTACCCAAAGTGATGAGGAGCGTGATCAGACTATTTTGCATGGTCGAGAAGTATTAAAGATGATTTTTCAAGCCCTTGAAGAGGAAAATATTGTCCCTTATGTTCAGCCGATTGTAAATGCATCGAGCGGTGATATCGAAATTTTTAACAGCTTTGTTCGAATTCGTCAAGAAGAGAAAATATACGGACCGGAAACTTTTTTAAATGTTGCTATCAATACACACCAAATGACGATGATAACCCGCTCGATGATTCGGAATACTCTTAGCCTCAACGATACAATCAGCCCTAAAAATGCCATATTGACCGTTTGTCTAGCAGATGAAGATCTCAACGATGACGCACTCCTCTCCTACATCCAGTTTTGGACGGAACGTTACCGATTGGAGACTTCGAGAGTTGCATTTGAACTTGTCGGACGTGCGAAAGAGAGTCTATCCAACTCAATGTTCCCGCTTATAAAAAAGCTCAAAGCTAATGGCTATAAAATTATCTTAAACCGTTTTGGTTCGGGTGATTTTAACCTTGCCTACCTTTTTGAGCTAAAACCCGATTATATTAAAATTCATCCTGATCTGATAGCACAGATTCATGCCGAGCCAAAAGCTATTCAGATTATTCAAAAATTAGTGGATATAATTCATCTCGTGGGTGCAAAAGCGATAGCCACCCATCTCTCTACAAGCAATGAAATTGAATTGCTCAAATCGATTGATATCGATTATCTGCAGGGTTATGCCGTTGCAGCACCGTATGAAGTGAAATGATATGACAAAACAACGCCCTATAATTCTCCATTTTTTTGAAGATGATCGGGTCTTAGCACTTCCCGACTTTTTTCAAGAATCATTTGAAATCATCCCTATTTCTTTAAATGCTCCGCTTCTGGTCAGTGAATATATTGTAGGAATTATTGTCGATATCTCTGCCCTTTCGAGTTCGTTGTGCGACACTCTTTTGGCACATAACTCACTTGTCGGCAATATGGGAATCTGCCTTTGCACGGATAGCTTTCAGCCTAAACTGGCACAGGTCCTTTCGTTGGAAGCACAAACGGTTTGCATGGAGCGTGAATTGATTAGAAATACAAATAGAGTGGAATGGAAGCAATTAGAGCGTTTTTTTTCCTCCATCGCCAAAACGAATTACTATAACACGGCAATTACCCGGTCTTCATATCAAAAGCGTGTTCTGGATACTCTTCAAATTGTTGCCCACCAGTGGCGTCAGCCTATCAATCTTATCAGTATGGAAGCTATCAATATGATGGTATTGGCCAATATTGATAAAGCGGTCAAATCCTCTGAAGTAATTAAAAGCAGCGAATTCATCTCCCAACAAGTTTCTAGAATGTCTGATATCCTTAAAAGTATTCTTAATATGGGTAAAGACGAACGGATCAAACAGCTTTTCACCGTTCATGAGCTTACGGATTCCATAAAAGTGTTTTTTAACGAGCAATTTCAAAAAGAAGAGATTGACTTGGTAATCGATATTCTGGATGATGAGATACAAATCTATGGCTTTAAAACCGATATTGAAGAAGTCATCATGAATATTATTAATAATGCACGCGATGCCTATCTCGGAAATCATATCGAAGGGAAAAAAACGATTACGTTCCGAGCAGTTGCAGAAAACGACTCTTATATTTTTTCCATAAGAGATGAAGCAGGAGGAATTCCCGAAGAGATCCATAAAAAGATTTTTGAGCCAAAATTTTCAACCAAAGATAAAGGGGTAGGATTCGGGATCGGCTTGCATTTCGCACAGCTCACCATTGAAAAAGAGTTTGGAGGATCACTTACCCTTCACTCATTTCCAAACGGTTCCGAATTTCAAATTCAACTTCCGCGAAACGATCTAAGGAATCTCACTTTTATTCATTAAAAAGTACGAATTTGTAAGATTAAACCGCTATCATTCGTCACACAATATACCGGTAATCTTTTACCGCAGACTTTTTAGATTTAGTGATGATTTATGACATACTCCACGGACACTTCAGCCGAAACGACATACGAAAATTTACTCGATGAGATCATTGCCAAAGCACGACAAAAAGGGGCGAATATAACCTCTTGGACGCAATCTCAAAATGGGAAAACGATTATTCATATCCCCGAGAAACTTCCGATTTACTATCTTAGTATGGATGCTGCGGCAGATAGCTTAATACATCAATATAAGTTGCTTTCTGAATATCGATACCTTTACCAAAATGCACCTCTCGCGGTTAAACCGTTCGCTACTCAAGGTTCAGGAGAACCCAAAAGCTCTCTCAATGCGCAAGGATTATTTGAGTGTGACACGTTGATTAATAATATGGATAATGAACTTTCAGGGACTGTTAAAAGAAAACTCCATTATGTGATTGAAAAAATTAATTCAACCCACCGCCTTAGCTCGTCAGATTTTGAACACTTTCAAAACTTTTTGATAGAACATTACCGCCAAAAAACAGCAGAAGCTCCGACAACGCAAAAGAAAAAACAGTATCAGATGTTTATCCGCTTTCTCGAAGAGATAAGCCAGTCGGATATTTAAGAGGTTATTCGAGCATCTCTTCAGATTCACCGAGCTGTAAGATACCCTGCTCTGCCAATGCCTGAACCGCATCAACAATTTTACGCTGAGCACCTTCTACCTCTTTCATCTTAACGGCACCCAAGAATTGGAGCTCCTCGACAAAAGCATCTTTGGCACGCTGAGACATATTGGCGTAGAACTTCTCTTTAAGCTCTTCCGCCGCATTTTTGAGTGCCAGCATAAGATCGTTTTTATCCACCGCTTTGAGGATTTCGCGGATACTGCTTCCATCAAGATCGACAATATCTTCGAAGGTAAACATCATCTCTTTGATCGATGCCGCCAGTTCCTGATCGAGCTGTTCGATTTGGGTAAGGGTAGCTTTTGAGGCTTTCGCACCAAGGCGGTTGAAGACATCGGCCACGGCGCGCGGTCCGCCCACTTCCACTTTGTAGCTGGCGAGAGATTCGAGTTTGGATTCGAGAACGGCACTCACTCGTTTGATAATAGCCGGAGTAATATCCCCGAGTTTTGCCATACGCATGGCCACTTCGGCACGCAGATCATCAGGGAAGATATAAAGGGTCTCCGCAGCGGCGGAAGGGTCCATATGCGCTAAAATCAACGCAACGGTTTGAGGATGCTCGTTAATAATAAAGTCGGCAAGCTGCTGCGGTTTGATTTTAGATAGAAAGGCAAAGTTTTGAGTACCTTGCATACTCTTGCTTAACCGGTCTAATACCTTTTTCGCCTCTTCGGGCCCTAGTGCTTTATAGAGAATTTCACGGGCATAATCGAGACCGCCCGTATTGAGGTATTGGTTGGATTGGATAATGGCGTAAAACTCTTCTAAAACAGCTGCTCCGATATTTTTTTCTACAGAGCGGTTAGAGGCTATGAATTTTGAAACTTCGGTAATTGCTTCGACATTCATTCGAGAAAAGATAGTAGCCGTGGTGTCTTCACCCAGCTGCATCATCAAGATAGCAACTTTTTCTGCCATACCCATTTCGTCAAAAGCCATTTGCTGATTGGGGTTAAGATTCACGATTGCCCTTTACGAGAAAGGTTGCTGAAAAGAAGCGCTTTGATTAGCACTCCATCTCTATGACATTCCAAGGAAGCCCTTGAGTATTCATTTCATCCATAAATGGATCAGGATCAAGTTGCTCCATATTAAAGACACCTTGTCCGCTCCAGATACCCTGTACCATCAATTTCGCACCGATAACGGCAGGGACACCCGTCGTATACGATACCCCTTGGGATTTTACTTCGGCGTAGCACGCTTCATGATCTTTGACTTGATAGATGTAGATTTTTCGTTTTTTGCCGTCTTTGAGCCCTTCGGCAACAATACCGATATTCGTTTTCCCTTTGGTTCGAGGACCGAGTGATGCAGGATCAGGGAGCAAGGTTTTCAAAAATTCCATAGGGACGATTTTCATCCCCTGATGCTCAACCGGTTCGATTCCGAGCATACCGACGTTTTCGAGACATTTCATGTGGGTAAGGTAACTTTGACCGAATGTCATGAAAAAGCGGATACGTTTGAGCCCTTTGATATGTTTTACCAACGATTCCATCTCTTCGTGGTAAAGAAGGTAGCTGTCTTTTGGCCCTACTTCAGGATAATCCCACACCTGCATAATCTCCATCGGTGCGGTTTCAATCCACTCACCATTTTCCCAATATCGCCCTTTTGCGCTCACTTCACGGAGGTTAATCTCAGGGTTGAAGTTGGTTGCAAACGGATAACCGTGATCCCCTGCATTACAGTCGAGAATATCGATCGTATGGATCTCATCAAAATAGTGTTTTTGAGCATAGGCACAGAAAACATTGGTTGCACCCGGATCGAATCCGCTTCCGAGTAATCCCATAATCCCCGCTTCTTTAAATGCAGCGTCTCTCTCCCATTGGAGTTTGTATTCAAACTTCGCTTCATCCGGATGCTCGTAGTTAGCCGTATCGAGATAAGAGGTTTTGGTTGCGATACACGCATCCATGATCGTAAGGTCTTGGTAGGGAAGCGCAACATTGATCAAAACATCAGGAGAATATTTTTGGATCAAAGCGATCACTTCATCGGTATGATCCGCATCCACCGTTGTAATTTCGAGTGCACCTGCTGGAAGCTCACTTTGGATCTCTTCACAGCGCCAGATACTACGGCTTGCTAAAATGATACGATCAAATAGTTGGTTGTTCATGACACATTTATGTGCCACAACGCGCCCTACTCCGCCGGCGCCGATAATAAGTACAGTTGCCATAGCAAACCCTTGATTTAAAAATTATAGAAATTATAAGTGAAACTCTCTTACAAAAACGTTACAGATAAAATGCTCGATAAAGGGTAACACCCCAGATAACAGCCAGCATACTCAGAGAGAGGAATACCAGTGCTGCACCGGCATCTTTTGCTCTCTTTGCAAGTTCATGATGTTCAAACGTGACCAAGTCAACCGTTCGCTCAATCGCACTGTTAATGACCTCGGCAACGAGAGGGATAAACAGTGAGACGGCAAGTATTGCTTTAGAGACAAAATCAATCGGTAAAGAGCAAGCGACAATGATACCTGCAACAAATAAAACGATTTGAAGACGAAACGATTTTTCATTTTTTGTTATTTCTACAAGGCCGTTCAACGCATACGTAGTATTTTTAAAAAGTGTATAACGCGGTTTATTAAGCGCCATTGTCTTCTCCAGCAAGTACCGTACTCCATCCCTCATACAGTCCGTGTTCTTGGATTGCCGATTCATACAACGATGTCGTTGTCTCTTCAACCAAATCGGGGGTGATAGCTTCTGTTTTGAGAAGGACTACCCCATAGGCGTAATCGCTCTCATCATCGGTAGCGTAGTCTTTGACCGTGTAGCCGTGTGAAGCAAGTTGCGCAACTGCACGTTCCATAGAGCTTTTGGTTTGGAAAAAAAGATAGTGTTCAACTTCTCTAGGTAGTGAGAGATCATCTCCGGCTTCGACGAGAGCGGTAATGGTGTGACGGTTTTGAATACTCAAAAGTCCATAGGCGTCAGGATAGAGATTGTCGCTGTACATCTCCCATTTGCTGTCCTTGGACGAACCGCGTTCATAGACGTATCCCCCATGGCGGCTCATTACCTCAGAGCTGATGTTTTCGAACCGTTTGGATTGCGGTGCATAGAAATAAAATTCAGCCCACCCCTCTTTCATCACTCTTCCTGCAAAAAGGGCATCCAGTGAAGTATTAAGGGTAGCAATTAAATCATTGCTAAACGCTTCTAAGGCGTCTGTAACGCTGTCGGCTTTGACGAAAAGCCACAGGAGCCAAGGACGTTCCTCTTGAGGGGCTTCTTCGATGAGATCGAGTTCTATATCACAGCGATACGGTACATTTTCATCATCGAGGAGTTCGTAAAATTCTATCATTGACTAAAAACCTTATTTTTTTGTCATTATATGGTCTTTATTCTTGGTTTTCTCCCAAATAGCTCTTATGAAGTTTCACTTTGCTTGCTAACTCTTGGACACTTTTCGCTTCTATTAGGGGATGAGACTCTTTTGTTTGAAGCGTTTGAACGAATAACTGCATCTGTGCGGTTGCTTCAGCCGCAACCTCTTCCAAGCTTTGACGAATAGCGCGGTATTCGTGACGCTCATACGATTCGAGGGTAACAATCAACTCACTGAGTTTCCCTTTAGCCAGAACAAACTCTTTATGGAGTGTTTCAGCCGAGGAAAAAAGGCGAGAGAGGGGTACCAACGAGTCGGAAAGCTCTTTGGAGTGAGAGGTCATTTCACGCATCTGTTTAGAGGAGAGAACCATTTGCTGCATAATCAGTTCACTTTGTTCGCGTGAGCCGCGCAGTAAGGAGTCGTTTTCCAGTAACGAGGTGACAATCGATTCGCTTTTTGCCCCCAGCGTTTGAAGATGATGGGAGAAATCATGGACGATACGATCGAGCTCTTTTTGCAATACGGTGATGGTATGATCCGGATTTTGGTGATGAGAGAGTTGAATGACGAGATTATGTAACTCTTGGATCTGGGTACGGAGTTCTTTTTGATCCTCACTGCTCTCTCTGACGATAGTTTTGAGGTGATTGAAGTGATCTTGTTCCGCAACACGGAGTAGATCGATGTGGCGGTGAACCACGTTATCTAAACTTGGAAGTTCTGAGAGGGTAAACTCTTCAAATTTCCCCATAGCACTTTGCTGTTGTGCCAAAAGAGATTCGATTTTAGAGATAAAGTGTTTTTGGTTCGTCTGGATAACACCCAGTGCATCAAACTCCTCTTTAAAAACATGCCGTATTTGGTCATGGGTAGAACCTTCCATTTGGGTGATAAGCTCGAGGCGATCTTTCAAGATGGTTACTGAAGCGGATAAGGAGGTTATTTCATCCGTGATTTCAGTAAGACGCAAACGATCGGTATGGGTATTTATGACCGATACCGTCTGATTCATTATGCTCATTATGCTAGAGAGGAGAATTCCTACACTTAAAGACAAAAGGGACTCTTTGATGAGACTCATATCGATGGCAGGGCTGAGGATGAAGTGTAACAGTGCTCCTATGAAGCCCAAGGCAAACACGACGGGGGTATAATTGATTTTACTAGGGTCTTTATAGACAGCGGTATGTCGTAAAAACAATAGCGACATAGCGATAATAATGAGCAATAAATCGACGCTAATCATACTGTACCTTTTTTTGTAGTGATAATATCAAATAAGGATTGCGGCGATGAGGCAAAATAATCCCCATCTCCCTTCGAACTAAAACCCCATCCTGCAAATACACTAGTAATTCCGGCTTTTTGAGCGGCTTCCATATCTTTTGAGTTGTCACCGATCATTAAAGCATAATCCGTACCGAAATTATAATGGTAGTGATCGAGGTGACGGTGGAGCATTTGCGGATGAGGTTTAGGCAGATCAACATCATCCGCCCCGATAATAAGTTGAAAAAAAGAGTCCAATTCCAAATGTTTTAGCATCCGTTTAGCAAAAATACTCGGTGCATTGGTGGCAACTCCCATAATGACATTCTTGTCATAAAGTGCACTCAAAAGTTCACGAATCCCTTGATAGGGGGTGACATTTTGAATACACTGATCAAAATAATGGGTTTCAAACAGTTCCTTCGCCCGTGCTTCATAGTGGGATTGCCCGTAAAAAATCTCCGATAAATTACGTTCGGGCGCATTAATCGCATCAATAACAGCTTGAACACTCAGGGGATCAAGATTGTAGTAGGAAGCGCGGACATGGTTGATAGAGAGGGTAATGTCCAATCCCGAATCGATCAGGGTACCGTCCATATCAAAAAGTGCAATATGTCGCATTTATTTCATTTTTTCATAGAGTTCTTTAAGGGTTTGAACAAAGAGCGGATGCTCATTCGGGCAACGGCAAACACGATACGCTTCATAGCCGATTTTCTGGGCTACTTCCGCATATTCCATAGAGAGTTCAAAATCGGTTTCAGAATTATCGATGGTAAATGCGATCGGAACGATGATAACCCGCTTGTTTTGGAGTTCGCATAAAGCTGTTTCCAATGAAGGTTCAAGCCATTTCATCGGCCCTACTTTCGATTGATAAGCTAAATGGATAGCGTTAAAATTGAACCCTTTCTCTTGCATCAACGTTTTAAGTAGTTCAACATGGGCTTTTACATGCCGTTGATACGGATCACCTTGGTCGACAATTTTTTGAGGGAGTCCATGTGCTGAGAAGATAAGATCGAATGATTCGGCATGATCGTCATTCAAAGCCTCTTTAATCCGGTCTAACAAGCATAGATTGTAGGTTTTATGGGCAAAGAAATGTTTAATCTCAACCGTAATGACATCCCAGCCGATTTTCTGGGCAGCTGTTTCGAAATCATCCAGTGACGATTGAGTCGTGGTAGAAGAGTATTGCGGATAGAGAGGGATAAGGTATACTTTATCTATCCCCTGCTCTTTTAGCCGTTGCGTGACTTCGTTTGCCATAGGCGGGGTGTAGCGCATAACAAAATCAACAATAATATTCTCTCCGACAACCTCTTGAAGCGATTGAACGACTTTTTTTGTATGTTCGACAATAGGAGACTTTCCTCCGATTTGCCGATAGATATCTTGAGATTTTTCAGCGCGTGTTAATGTAATCATCCCGGCAATAAACCGACGTAAGAGAGAGCTTTTTGTACGTATAATATAGGGATCGTTGAACATGTTGTGCAAAAACATCTCAACTTCACCTAAATTGTTGGGGCCGCCCATATTGAGTAATACAATTGCTTCTCTCATAATGCTGATTATCCGTTCGTTTTTGAAGAAAGTGTACCATAACGCTCCGTTAAATTAGCGGATTATAAAAAAAACTAAAGCTTTTTAATCTATAATGACTACAACGCAGAAAAATGAGGAGGGTTAATGCTGATAAGGCGCACAGTGTTATCACTGATTTTACTGACAACTTCGGCTCTTGCTGATTTACAACGGCGGGAACCTTCCCTCTTTTTAGAATACGAACGAGAATTAAAAAAAACAAACGATTCTCTTAATGACGATGACCTATCGTTTACAAAAAAACTCCCTAAAATCTTAGTTGTTAAACCGATTCAAGCACCCGAACCGGCCGTTAAATCGGTTGCTGCACTAGAGACGACGGTCCTTAAAAATACCAAAGTCGATACCGATTTAATCGGAGAAGAGACAAAACCTTTTTTAGTGGTTACTAAGCCTGCTCCCATCATTTCCGCGCAACTTTGTCCGGATGATGTCAAGGTGGCGGAAGTTCCTAAAAACGTACCGCAAAAAATTATCAAAAATTTTAAAACTGTTAAAGAAAAAGTCCTTTCACGTGCGAAAGATTTTCTCGGAACTCCTTATGGTTTTGGAGATAAAGAGGGAGGGCGTACCGATTGCTCAGGTTTTACGCAGCAAGTGTACCGACCGTTTGGCGTCTCTCTTCCGCGTAGTGCATCGGAGCAGGCACTATTAGGTGAAAATGTCAGCTTGGATGATTTGCAAGTGGGCGATTTGCTCTTTTATCGCACCTACAAATCAGATCCATCCCACGTGGCCATTTATGCAGGTGATGGAAAAATAATTCACGCTTCCTTTGCCGCTAAAAAAGTTCAATATGATTCAATCCAAAAAGCGTATTACCGAGATCGCTTTATGTACGCTAGACGATTGGCGTTTAGCGATCCGGATCACGACGAGTAACGATGTCTACCCTCTATACAACACTAGACAAACACTGGCTTTGGAAAGAGGTATACACAAAGCTTGATATCTCATCGCCGGCATATCAGTATTGGAACGATACCCGACATATTAAACTTAACCGTTATGTATTTCTGGAAAAATACACCCTCCCCCCCAAATATTCCCATATTGAAGAAGATCTTACCGATCTCTCTGGATATCTTCCGACCCAATATGCCGCGACACAGCTGGGGATAGACAGTCATATTTTTGGATACAAAAAAATGAGGCTGTACAATCAGTTTGAATATAAATTTGTGAATGACATCAAATTTGTCAATCTCAAGCGGTTTTTTCTCGAGAACGGGATCAAAATCGGCAAAAAAAGCTATGTCCATCTCGCACGCCTCGATGAGTTGATTATTACAGCCGATTCGCGTTTTTATCGGATAGATGACAATTATGGAGTTGTTGTTTACGATTGATTTTATAAATACGAAGGCTCTACCGGTCTTCCGAAGAGATAACCTTGGAAATACTCACACCCCATGGAGACAAGTTGCTCATACTGCTCTTCTGTTTCAACACCCTCCGCTATAACCTCGAATCCAAATTTTTGTCCGATAGAGATGATGGTTTCAACGATGATAACATCATTTCTATTACTTGTTAAATCCCGAATAAAGGATTGATCGATTTTGAGTTCATCAATCGGTAGTTGTTTGAGATAAGACAAGGACGAATATCCGGTTCCAAAATCATCAATAGAAAGTGTAAGACCGAGGGCTTTTAGTTGATTTATTTTATCCAAGGCATCTTGTGTATTTTTAATCAATAAACTTTCGGTGAGTTCAAGTCTAAGCCGTTTAGAATCCGCTTTATACTCTTGAAGGATTGCTCTCATAACGGAAACAAAGTCCTCTTTCTCAAATTGTTTGTAACTGATATTGACGGAAATGCGCCAATCTTTTTTAATGGGATCCTCTTCCCATATTTTTAATTGCTGTGCCGCTTCTCGTATAATCCATTCACCTAGAGGGATAATAAGACCGCTCTCTTCTGCAAGAGGGATAAACTCTCCGGGTGAAATCATCCCGTACTCAGGATCGTTCCAACGAAGGAGTGCTTCGACCCCGACGACATGCTGATGGCGATTGACTAAAATTTGATTTTGATAATGCAATGCCATAAAATTATTTTCAATGGCTTTACGCAAACGATTGATCATATGCGCTCTCTCTTCAATCATTTTTTGCAATACAGGATCAAAAAAACGGAATGTATTTCGACCATTTGCTTTTGCATTATGCATAGCACTGTCTGCATATTTCATCAAGTCATCAATGGAATGCTCTGTATCAATGAACATTGCTATTCCGATACTTGCCGATGTTCTAAAGTCATAATCATCAATATAAAAAGGTTTTTCCAACTCGGTAAGAATTTTTTCTGCTACGACTTGAGCATCCGCAGTTGCTTGAATTTTATCCTCTTTAGAGGTATTGATTAAAACAACAAACTCATCGCCCCCAAAACGTGCTACCGTATCGCATTGACGAACAATGTTAAAAATACGTTTGGCCGCTTCTACCAACACAAGATCACCCATACTATGACCTTTAGTATTGTTGATCGTTTTGAAATGATCCAAATCAATGAATAAAATAGCCGCATAGTGTTTGCTTCTATTGGCTTGATGAATCATATTGCTTAAATGGACGGTAAAGAGGAGACGATTCGGTAAGGTAGTCAGGGTATCATAATGGGTAAGATTTTTTAACTCAGATTCTAATTTTTTTTGACTGGTAATATCGATTCCCACTTGTACCTTAGCCAGTTGACCATTTTTCCAACGAATGATACGATCCGTGTAGAGATAATGGTGCTTGTTGATCGTATTTTGATTTTCCCATTCAAAAGAAGTTCCAATCGGAAGTGAAAGTGGATCTACAGACTGTTGTTGCAACGGACAAAAATCACAAGGCCCATTTTGACCAAGCTGTAGCACTCTATAGCATGCTTTTCCCTCGACATCACCGAATGTATTTTTACACCGATCATTTGCATACACTATTTCATAGGTAGTCAAATCAATGACATACACCAATGCTTCAGTGTTATTAATGATGGCTTCCATAGGATCAAACATTTCAATAGCAGGTGTATTACTCATACTTTACCGCTCTGCAGGTAATCGATCGAGAAGTGTAAATAGTTCTTTGCTAGCTGCCTCTGCCGCTTTAAAATCATTTATGATTTTTGTTGACTCACTGCATAACCCTGTTTTGAGACATTTTACCGCATCGATAATATGGTGATGGACTTGGGAATGAGGTTGCGCTATCGCTTTAAAACTTGGTGTATGAGAAAAACGCTCTTTACCGATTCCACTATCGTACCATTTTCCGAGTCGACACTCATGATGGTCGGAAAAATGGGCAGAAGCATTTTCATGAAGCATAGTGATATAGGCATTGGTTTTAAAGAGAAGATGATCGAGTTTGACTAAACCGATAAACGTATTGTCCAACATATGATCGATAGAGCTTGCCATGATCTCCCCATCTTCTGCAAACGTTTTAAGAGTCTCTTCGAAATTTGATGTGAGTCTTTCCGATTCATGGGCAACGGAAGTCATGGTTTCAGAAGATTCTTGAATATTAGAGGACTCTTGTTTGAGGGTATTAATGGTGATTTCAACCTCTTTGGTCGCTTTTTGAGTGCGCTCGGCGAGTTTGCGTACTTCATCGGCAACAACGGCAAACCCGCGTCCGTGTTCTCCAGCACGTGCCGCTTCGATTGCGGCATTGAGTGCCAACAGATTGGTTTGATCGGCAATATCGTTAATAAGCATCATCAATGAGGAGACATCATTAATGCCTCCTGTGAGCCGTTGAACCCCTTCGGTAGATTCGTTGATTGAAATAATAAGTTTTTGTAGATTTTCAGAAATGGCTGAAATGCTTTCTCGTGAACCGAGGGATGAATTTTTGGAATGATCTTGCATCTGATGCAATTGATCGATACTGCCGGAAAAATCTTTTTGAATAATCGGGATATTGTTGGTACAACCGGACAATAATAGATCAATCAGCTCCTCTTTGAGTGAGGACTCTTTTGCTTGTTTCTCTTCACTTAAGGAGCGTTCTTTTAAAATAGAGTTTTCTTCTTCACTCTTTTGCAGAGTCATTTTTAATTGCTGATTTTCTAGTGTTAATAGTTCTATTTGTTTCGTTAATAGCTCTATTTTTGCCTTACCAAACATTCTTCTCCTTTGTAAATAAAAAGCAACATTATACAATATTTGTATCAAAAACAAATTACTAAAGTAATAAAATATAATATTTATGGTTGTTTTATTATAATTAATTATAAGGTAATAGCTAGTGAATAATAAGAAGAATTAATGTTTTTTTGCCCATCTTGGAAAAAAACGGGACGGAGAAAGGATAGGATTGAGGGGAATATGATCCACAAGATATTCTTTGAGCTTTTTAGCTAAATAGGGTGCGAGGACGAAGCCGTATCCGCCAGAACCGTTAATCATTGTCAGGTTCGGATAATAGATATATTCGTTTGGATCAACCCATTGTCCATGGCGAATATGGGGATATTTCTCTAATGTTGCAGCAGCATCGACCAAATTTCCCAGCATCGGAAGATAGTCATTTGAACCGGAGCGTAAACCTGTATAGTCTTTTACGACATTAATCGAATTGAGTAGCAGTGTTTTGGAGGCTTTTTCAAGGAGTATGGCTCTCCCCTGCTCTATCTCATACGGCTCACCGGAAAATGGTGAGTAATGGACATCATGGGTCGCTCCGATGGCAACTATCCCCTCTTGGTTTGTCGGAGAGATCGAGACATGGTGATGGAGTATGCATGGAATGTGTGTGGAGGTCTCTATATCGATTCGATGCCCCCAAATGCCCCGTAAACCGACATAGTCAATGGGGAGAAGTTTCGGATAGGCACCGATGGAGAGGACGAGATGTTTGGCTCTCAGTTCATCGACCTGCCACACATGGTCGTTGTGAATTAGCTTTTCAACCTTGATCGGATAAAAATCGATCCCCTCTGCCATAGCAGTGCAGACACCTTGTGCATCGACGACGGCACCTATGTCAAAATAAATAGAAGATGAGCTTAACGCTTCATCGCTCAGGAAGGTTTGTATCTTATGGGGAATATTCGAGTGTTTTAGATGAGTCTCATACTTGAAGGATTCAACTTTTTCACCCTCTTTCGGGTTATTGGCAATATGAAGAAGCGGTTTTACAAGGGTAAATTTGGGAAAATGGGCTGTGTAAAATTTGAGAGCTTCGGAATGCGCTTCACCCATAATCTCTTTGAGTTCACCCACTTTTGAGATTTTTGGGGAGATAAATGCCCCTGCCGCACCGCTACCGCCCGAAGCGATACCGTCCTGATCGATCAGAGCGACTTTTAAACCTGATTGCGCGAGAGTATAAGCACTACAACAGCCGTTTATCCCTGCACCGATGATGAGGACATCATAAAGTGATATTTTTGATGTCGGCAATCGAATAAATCTCGGCGTAGATCATTCCGACCAATGCTTTGCGGTTGGCGCGGACGCTCAAGTCTTCGGCATTAACCATAACATTGTCGAAGAAGTTGTCCAATGGTGCTTTGAGGGCGAACAACGCATCCAAACGCTCTTCGAGGGTTTCGTAGTTTGCAGAGATCGCAGAGGTTGCGGCAGAGTGTAGATGGCGCTCAGAGTCGTTTTCAAAGAGGGATTCGTTGACGCAGAAGCTTTTGTCCATTGCTTCGTCTTTGAGGATGTTGCTGACCCGTTTAAAGGTGGAGAACGCTTCGATAAACGACTCGGAGGATGCGATAGATGAGACGGCAAGAATTTTACGGTCGATTTCGAGGACGTCAAGCTCTACGTGAGCATCTTTGGCAACGATCGATTGGATGATCGATGGATTAACACCGACATAGGCACCAGCGAGACGTTCGATGATAAAGGTCTCAATGTTCTTTTTGTACTCTTTTCCTTGCGGATAGAGATTTGAGAGTTGATCGATCAAGGTTGAGAAGTTAAGGGGGATTTGGTGTGCTACGGCGATTTTGATAATCCCGTTTACGGCACGGCGAAGGGCGAACGGATCGCGTGAACCCGTAGGGATCTCACCGATACTGAACATACCGATGAGGGTATCGATTTTCATCGACATAGCAACGATGGCGCTGAGCATCGTACTCGGCAATGCACTCTCTTCACCGCTAGGGAGATACTGCTCTTTAATTGCTGTGGCTACTTCGGCGGATTCTCCGAGAGCTAGGGCGTAGTAGTATCCCATAAGTCCCTGAAGCTCGGTAAATTCATACACCATTTCAGACATTAAGTCGGCTTTTGCCAACTCCATTGCACGATCCAAATCAGATGGATTAATATTATCATATATGAGATTTGCGATGGTCGAAGCAACCACTTTTTCACGTTTGATTTTCTCGGCCAATGTCCCCAAACCGTTCATAAAGACAACTTTTTCTAACCCTGCCGTACTCAAACCTTTTTTGAGATCGTTACGGTAAAAGAAAAGTGCATCGGAGAGACGCGGACGGAGAACACGCTGATTTCCCTCGATAACATGGCTGAAATCATCGGTAAGGGCATTGGAAACCACGACAAAAGCATTGATCAGTTTCCCCTCTTTGAAGACAGGGAAATAGCGTTGATGCTCTTTCATTGAGGTGATGATAACCTCAGGCGGGAGTTCGAGGAAACTCTCGTCAAAACTTCCCAAAAGCGGTGTCGGGTGTTCCGTGATGGCGACGACTTCGTCGAGCAAATCCTCGTCAATTTCGATTTTGATGCCGTTCTCACGTTCGAGTGCAGCGAAATTTGCCAAGATGGATTCGCGGCGGCTCTGCGGGTACAGATCAACCGAACCCTCTTTCAGTAAATCGAAATAGTGATGGATAGAATTTACTTTTTTCGCTTCGAAATGGCTGATACGGTGGACATACGTCTCAGAAGAAGAGCGGACACCGAAGAGTTCCATATCGACCAACGCTTCACCAAGTGTGACATTTACCCAGCGGATCGGACGGATAAAGCTCTCATGACTTGATCCCCAGCGCATCGATTTACCGAAGTTAAGGCTTTTGATCCATTGATCAATCATTTCACCCAATATCTCTGTGCTTGAACGACCCGGAATATTTTTACTGAAATAAAGAACCTCTTTACCACCCTTTTCGGAGCGCATAATTTCCTCAAACGCTACACCGCATTTTTTGGCAAAACCCAAAGCCGCAGGGGTAGGAACTCCGTCCTTGATCGCAATCTCCACAGGTGCTCCGAAGAACTCTTCCTCGCGGTCGTCTTGAGAGGTTTTAAATTCTCTGTGCCACAGTACCAAACGGCGCGGCGTGTAATAAAATTCAAATTCACCCAGTAGGGCATTTTTTTCTAATACCGCTACCCATTTTTTTTCAATCTCAGAGAGTTCTTTGAGCAAAGGGACAGCAGGGAGTTCTTCTACACCGATTTCAATCAAAAGAGGTTTTAACATAATCACGTATCCATCAATCATTATTTAAAGGCTGATTTTACCGCTTAGATGGTTAAAAAATGCTGTTGGATGATGGTTGCTTTGGAAAAAATTAATTAAGAGATAAAGTATCCGATTTAGGTCTAGTTAAAAGTTTTGATGTGTACAATGTCTCCATTCATCTTAAATTTCATAAGGAACCAACATGCCAACCATCAATCGTTACGTCGATATCAGTACTGTAGATCGCGAAGCTAAAAAAGATTATATTGATCGTCATTCTCCGTTTATCCACTGTGCGTCAAGTGCTAAAAAAGGGGAGAAATTCGCTGTTACCGTAAAAATGGGGAATGAATATTCTCATCCGGATGATTTCGATCATTTCATCGCGAACATCGCACTTTACAACGGTGAGACGTTGCTTGCTCGTGCTGATTTCGTCCCCGGTACACTCGGAAATGAAAAAAATCATGCGGAAGTGACTTTTAACATCGTTCCAATGGGTAAAAAATTGACCCTTGTTGCTCACGGCTACTGCACCAAACACGGTGTGTGGGAATCAACTCCAGTCGAAGTTGAAGTAGAAGAAGCTTCACAATGCTGCGGCGGCGGACACTGTTCGTAACCGTTTCGTAAATAAATAATTAAAGTCCTTTTTGGGCTTTAACTCTTCACCTATTTTCTCTCCGTAACATAAGAATAACAACTCTTTTAAGGTATCATTGTAAAATTATTTTTAAAGATAGAATGCAAAAATGGGCTATGACATTTTAAACCGCATCAATGTGCTTGTTAAAAAAACGTATTACACGTATGAACGATTTCAAGTGAATGCAACCTTTGCTCTTCTCTACCATGAGAAGCCCTTGAGTGTTGTAGAACTCTCATCTTATGTCCGAATTTCTGATCAGTTAATGCAGTTGGATGAAAATCACTATTTTATTATCTTTTCATTCACGGAGCAGGACAATGCGTTCAAAGCCTCTCAAAATCTCGTTCATAATCTCGATATTCATTTCAAAAATAGTACCAGCTGTGTAGCATTGGATACGTTTGATCCCTCTAAAACATATCAAAATGTTTTAAACCGATTAAAGCAAATTATGACCGAAACACGAAAAAATCCTTATGTCCGAATCGAGACGGAAGATATACTCTATCGTTAGAAAAACCCCTCATACTTTTTCTTTATCTCCTTTTAACCCCTTCTTATTTATACTCTCTTAAATTCAAAGAAGTGAAATCCGTGGACTCTTTTCAAAATCTCGCACTGCTAGAAAATCTTTACCGCTTAAAATCGCTGGGTTATACCTATGTCGATCCGATTACCCCCAATATCCAAACCTCTTTATACTCATTGCCCGATACTCTCGGTGTATTGGGGGAAAGTATATCTCAATGTTATTTGTGTGATCTTAGCAAATCCCGCTCTCAAAGCATGGTGGGCTACGGTGATGCACGTGCAGAGTTGATGTTCATTGATGGATACGTTTCAGCCGCTGAGGATGAAGAAGGCGAATATTATGTCGGAAGATCGGGTGTGATGCTGCGTGATATGATCGAGAAAGTGCTTCACAAAAATGTAGAAAATATTTATTTTACCCATGCAGTCAAATGCAAACCTTTTGGTTTTCAAAATCCTTCTCCCAGCGAGTGTAGCAGTTGTGCACCGTTTTTATCCAAACAAATCGAGTTGATACGACCTCGTATCATAGTGACATTGGGGCCTGATGCGTATCATCTTCTGAGTGGGGACAACGGCGATTTTGAGCGTGTGCGCGGAGAAATTATCACGTTCGGAGACTCTTTGCTGGTACCTATGTATCACCCCTTGTATTTGGTTCGAAACCCTTCACTCAAAAAAGAGGCTATGCGTGATCTGCAAACCATTAAGGCACAGCTGTCATGAAGGGTATCCGAGTCGTTTTTATTCTCTTTTTGCTGTTCTTCGTTGCAGAGGCTAGGACACTCATCATACAAAAGTATTCGGATGTCGTAGATTCGCCGCAAACACTGATTGAGTCAGATGAACCAATAAAAATTGCTATTCTCTCTTCCCCTAAAGTGATCGGTAAATATTCACAAACCCTGTATAACGTTTCAATGGCGACCCTTTTGAGCTTGAAAAATAGCAATTTCGTAATCAAACGGTATGATATGATGGATGAGTCATCCGCTTCGCTCAATGAGGGATTGGAAAAGGTGCGTCACGATGATATCGATGCCATACTCGCCCCGCTTACCATCATCGGAGCTAAAAATTTGATTGCTTTGGATACCCGATTGCCTATCTTCATTCCCACTGTGCATAAACGCGATCTACCATCGGCAGGAGAGAATTTTACCTTCGGCGGGATCGATTATGTGGCTCAGATTGAGGCACTGCTGCCGTATATGTCTGATTCGATCGCTATTTTTTATGACAGCTCCACGGTAGGGACGCAGTTAAAAGTAACAACCGAAGAGGTTTTTTTAGCCCATAAAAGTGAAAAGAAAAAAGTAGCTTCGTATGCGGTTGATACCAAAGGGGATACTATTATTTCCCATCTTGCCAAACCCTCTAAATTTAACAAATCGAGCGTTATCCTCCACATTCCGGTGGTTAAAAGTGCTGTTTTGACTGCGCATATGACCTTTACGGGTGTACAAGAGCGCAATATCCTCTCAACCCAAATCAATATCGACCCAGCCCTTCTGACGCTGACCCAATATGCCGATCGTAAAAATATCATCCTTGCCAATTCCCTCGTTGAATTTCCCGCTAGAATATACGAATCGAATGCGCTGATGAACAATGATATTACGTTTGATTGGATTCAATATACGACGAGTGTGGGGATCGATTATCTTGTCTCAATATTGGATAATTCTCCTAGAGATTATACGATGCGTCTGATCAATAATCAGGTGATCTATCCTGTCGAATTAGTCCGTGCAAAAGAGTATGGTTTTGAACCCCTCACCTCACGCTAACGCGATCTCTCTCGATAGAGTCGGGATATTTAGCCACTTATCCCCTCATCAGCGTAAACAAATAGAGGATATCGGCATCCTTCGCCGCTACAATGAAAGCGAGATTGTATTTTATGAAGGGGAGAAGAGCGACTATTTTCATTTTCTCATAGAGGGTGAAGTCTCTATTTACAAATCAACCGCTTCTAGCGAGACGATGCTGATTCATCGTTTTCAAGCCCCATCCTTGATTGCCGAAGTCGCAACTCTCAAACAAGTCCCCTATCCCGCATCGTGTGAAGTTTTACAACCCGCAATGATTTTAAAAATTGCGCGTGATCCTTTTTTGAATCTTTTACAAAACGATCCCTCTTTGAGCATTGCCCTCATCTCTTCGTTAACTCAAAAAATATCGGCATTGGAGCGTTCGCTTCAACGCCACAGTGCCCCCAACGCTATGGCCAAAGTTGCACGCCTTATTCGTGAAGATTCACAAGCGTTTAAACGTCTCAAAGGGATTGAAATTGCACACTTAATAGGTATTACCCCCGAGACCCTCTCTCGTATGATCAAAAAATTGAAATCCGAGGGTGTTATTTCCGTTTCAAAAAATGAGGGGTTAACCCTTTTACTCCCTAATGAACTCGCTATTTACTGCGGATAATTATTTTCCTTTAAGAGAATCAGTGATAGAGTTAAGGTATCTAGAGATGAGGAGTTTTAAATGGGTAAAAGAGGGATTTCGCTCCTAAAAGGGATCGAAGCACAGACTGTTTATGAATTGCTAAACAAAGCCTATTGTGATGAGTGGCTTGCCTATTATCAATATTTTATTGAAGCAAAAGTGGTCAAAGGTCTGATGAAAGATGCCGCTATCGTTGAACTCACTCAACACGCTGCGGATGAGCTTCGTCATGCGACGATGGTAGCGGATCGGATTATCCAGCTCGGTGGAATTCCTGCCCTCCACCCTGCCGAGTGGCTGACAAATAGTAATTGCGGATACGAGGCTCCGACTGAGCCGGATGTCCGCAAAGTATTGGAACAGGCGATAAAAGGGGAACAGTGCGCTATCGGTGTCTATTCAAATATCCTTGATATAACCCGTGAAAAAGATATTATCACCTATGATCTCGTCTCTCAGATTTTAGCCGACGAGGTTGAGCATGAAGAAGATCTTCAAGCACTGTTTGATGATATTGAAGAGTTTATCGAGCAATTCAAGAAATAATGATGAAATATCGTATTTTCATTACTCTATTGCTTTTTACTCTCTCCCTTGAGGGGGCTAATATACTCGATTTGGTCGGGTTGCTCGACCGAAACGATAATGTGGCATTTCATGAGCGTGTTAAAACCCTCCAAGATGCGAATAGTGCACGTGAAGATAATAATAAAACTATATTGATGTATGCGTGCTGGGTGGGTAATGCTGATGCGGTCAAACATCTCATTTCTAAAGGTGCGGATGTCAATGCACAAGATTCCGGCGGTGCTACCGCTTTGCATCTTGCCGCTTGGAAAGGTTATACTCCGATTGCACTCTACTTGCTTGAAAACGGTGCTTCCGGTCAAAGCGTGAGCAAAGACGGTATGACCCCTTTGGACATCGCCATGATGCAGGGAAATCAGGAAATTGCAGATGCCATTTCTAAATCGGCTCCGAAACTCAAACCGCTATTATAATGCGGCAAGAAATTCCTTCTCAGACGAGGGAATTTTCATCATTTTCCCCGTAAAATCAATATAAACCAATACAATTTTCATCGAAAAAAGCTTCTCTTCACCTCTAAATACTTCCTGTAGAAATGTGAATGAAGCATTCTTCATCTCGATTAATGTCGTTTCTACCTCTAAAATATCCCCGAATTTGGCACTTTTGAGATAATCGGCATCGATGTGCTTGGCAACGAAATGTCCCCCCTCTAAAATCGGAGAACGCCCCGCATCAAAAAAGAGTTGACTTCGCGCCCGTTCGCAAAAATTTAGATAATTTGAGTGGTAGACGACACCGCCGACATCAGTGTCCTCGTAATAAATCCTAATTGTCATTAAAGTCCCTATTTAACGGTGTTTTATCATGTTATATCTGTATTTCATAGAGAGATACGAATATAAAATATATCTACTCTCTATGCCGTCATCATAACACTTTATAAAACGCTATGCAAATCTATTTTATTTTTTAATAGGCTTACATCCATAATGTCCATGTTTACGTAATGAATGTTTTCGGTAAAGAATGACAGGAATAGCTATAGATATCCCGAGTAAAAAGATGATATATAGTATTGAAAAAGTCGTATTCATAAATCCCTTCACATAAAGTAATTCTGCAACCCCAAGCCCAAACCCATAGACTAAACCAAATCCTGCAAAAAATATAGGCGCATAGTCCATAGTGATGGCTTCGGCATCTTTACCATCTGCCCAAGGTTGATTATAAACAACCAAGATACCGGCTTTAATAGCCTTGATATCATAAATCACGTTCCAAAATCCCAATACAGAAGCCAAAATAAATGCTGTCTGTAATACGTCAACCATGTTTACTGCCATATGGGTATGACATAACCAAGCCAAAGAAGATGTTGCACTTCCAAACACAAATCCATGATGGGGTCTAAACCTTCCCAACCGATATTTGGTGTTAAACTCCCACACGTTAAGTACGTTAGTACCGATTCCCGGAACGATATACGCAAAAAGCACCGGTATCAACCATGCGATTAACGTCAGAGTGATATTGCCATCATAGGTATGCCACCAGAGCCAAAAAGAGAGCGGTGTTAATACAATTGGTCCGATGTATTGATAGTAAGTAAAGAATTTTTTATTCATCATTTAAGTCCGAATTTCATATGATGTTTTTTATAAACCTCTTTTCGGAATAGGAGTGCGTAACGGAGAAAATTTGTAGCGCGCCACAAAGATTTTAGATTGGTTTTTACATCGGAAAATCGGTACAGTAATGAGGGGATGCTGTTAAATTGTTCTCGTGCCTCATGACAAGCCCTTGTCAATTCATCAGACGTCATTCGAGTAGGGATATAGGCTGCCTGATTAAACCGATATTCGGGATGAAGCCACCATTTTCCATCATACAAGAGTCGATTTTCGCGTTCAAGCTGCTCGTATAAAGGGGTATTGGGATACGGCATTAAAATATTAAATGCCGCAAATGTAAACTTGTTTTTTCGGGCAAATTCCATCGTCGCCAGTACTGAATCATAGGTGTCATTATCATATCCGAGAGTAAATGCGGCCCAAGTCTGCATGGCATGATCGCGCAGTATTTCTATTTCACGTTCGTAATTTGAAAATCCGCGAATATTCGAAACTTTCTTTGCATCTTTTAAACTCTCCGGCGTAATCGATTCAAAACCCATAACATTACCGATACATCCGCTATCGGCCATCAATTTCATAATCTCCCTGTCTTGAGTAATATCCAAGCTTGCCTGACTGATCCAGTTTATCTTCATCGGTATAAGCTCTTGGCAAAGCTCTTTGAGCGCGTGTTTATGGGAAGCAATATTGTCATCTACAAAGAAAATAAATTTTCGGTCTTGCTCTGCAATCTCTTCTAATACTTCATCGATACAACGTATATAATGTTTTTTATCAAAATAACGGCTGACTGCGCAAAAATTGCATTCATAACGACAACCGCGTGAGAATTGCATCAACGACATGGGGAGATAACCTTTGCCTTTGTACAGATCCCGTCTGGGTTTCACTCCTCCGATTTGACCGATGCCGGGAGGAGCTTTATATACCTTTTGTAGTTTATTGTGTTTAACATCATCAAGAACATGAGCCCATAAGGTTTCTGCATCACCAATAAAAATACTGTCGGCATACTGCCCTACCTCTTCGGGAACCAAAGAAACATGCATCCCCCCCATAATGACAGGAACACCGCGTTCGCGATACTCTGAGGCGATCTCATAGGCGCGCCGTGCTGTATAGGTCTCGACGGTGATAGCAACCAAATCAGTCGGTTCATCATAGGGGATTGATTCCATGCGGTCATCATGCAAAACCACCTCATGTTCATCAGGAGTGAGTCCGGCAAGTACACCGAGCATCAATGGCTCCATACGTCCCTCATCGACATAAAGACTATGTTCAAGGCGTCCGATGGTTGGTTTTATCAAGGTTATTTTCATGCTATTTTCCCAGATGCCGATGATGTTTTTTTAGCACCTCTTTACGCGATACAATGTTAGCTAATGCGACCATAGCAAATCTGAAGAGGTTAAATTTTGTATCGCTGAGTAAAAGCCGATATGCTATGGAATTCCATGAATAAAACTGTTTTTTAGCCTCGAAACATTTTTCGGAAAACTCATCATGGCTCATCGCTTTGGGTGAAAAAATAGCGTCACCGTAACGATACGATGAATCTTGCCACCACAGTTCATGGATGAGCCGCCCTTCACTCTTGAGCCGATCATAAAGTGCTGATCCGGGAGTCGGGGTCAACGGATTGAAATTGGCGATTTCCAGTTTTGCTTCGAGTGCAAACGCCAAACTTTTTTCGATGAGCTCGGGAGTGTCTTGATCATAACCGAATACAAAAGTACCATAAACGGCCATCCCCCTTCTATGAAATTTTTTGACAATTTCAAGGTAATCACCACTCACCTTGTTCCAACTTTTCCCCATCTGCTTTAGATTCTCCTCACTGAGCGATTCAAAGCCGATGAGAACAAAAATACATCCCGATTCCGCCAAACGGTCCAGCAGTGCATCATCCCGTGCCGCATCGATACTGATTTGACATGACCATCTGAGATTAAGGGGTGTGATGGCATCAAGGAGTGCGTAAAGCTCTTTTTTCGAGCTGAAAAGATTATCATCCACAAAGAAAAGGAGCTTTTTTCTATCCAAAGTGGCAATTTCTTCTACAATGTTTTGAACCGGTCGAACCCGCACGCTGTTTTTATAAAAAGCATCAATCGAACAAAATTCGCAGGTAAACCTGCATCCACGACTGTATTGCACCAACTCTACAGGAATATATTTTTTACCCTTGAAGATAGTGCGATTGATTCGATAATCATCCAAAGAGTGTCCATTGCCTCCACTATAGCGCTGTTGAAGATTTCCCTCTTTAAAATCATTCAGTAACTTTTCCCAGCACTCTTCTGCATCACCTATTACAATGGCATCCGCATGTTCAAGGACCTCGTCACTCATTAGTGTCGGATGGTATCCTCCCATTATGACAGGCACTCCCCTGCTTCGATACCCTTTGGCTATTTCGTATGCCCTGCGTGCGGTAAACGTTTCGACACTTAGTGCCACTAAATCAGGAGTGTCGTCTTCAGGAATACTTTCAATACGATCGTCAAAAAAGCGAATTTCAATATCGCTAGGGGTACGTGCAGCCAAGATCGCGATAGAGAGTGGTGGCAATGCATCGTTTGAGCGATAATCGCCCATGTTTGGACGTATAAGCGTTATGCGTTTTAGTTTCATAAAAGTGCCACTTCAGGTTGTATTATTTGCTCAGAGGTATTCGTGTATTGATCATCTCCATTGAGCGTTACTACCTCGATCTGCGTTCGGTAGATTTCAGGCTTAAGAGTGTGCTTTAGAATCGGTAATAGTACATGGTGTGAGGATATCCCCATCACACAACTTGTCGCCCCTTTTGCACGGGCTATATAAGCAGCTTCTTTGAGCACGTTGATGGCCAAAACCGTGTCATCGGTATCGCAAGCGAAAAAAGCAATATAAAGATGTTCCAATGCTTTTCCAACCTGAGGCAATTCCACCCGTTTCGTCATTCGAGCATACCCATTGTAAAGTATTCGTAAATGCTTCAGCGGTGCTTTATATCCTTTTACAACACTCTGTTTAAACGCCCGTTGATCCCAAAGAGCGAAACAGCAACGTAGCACTCCCTTTTTATCTCTCAATAGCCAAAAATCACGGATACCCAATCCTGGAAGTCCGGCAGTATTTTGCAGCCATTCCTCACTCAAATACGGGGATAACTGGTAGGATGAGGCTCTCTTATTGTAATAAGAGACAATATCTGAAATATCTTCTGAGCTGGCCTGAACCAGTTTTCCTCTATTTTTTCCTTGATGAACCGAAAAAATCATTGTTGTCATCTCACCTACAGGCGAATAACAGGGCATCCCGCTCATATTTGCTTCGAGTAATCTACGCGCTGTAGTGTTTTCACTGGCAATGCTTGTAAAATAAAATGGCACCGTCGCACGTAAAGGGACGATTTTCTTTATGGCTTCATATCCATGCTTGATATAGTGGATTTTATGCCTAAATTCAGAGGCAACACGTAATCCTCCAAGATATCCGATCCTTTCAGCTTTGCCGTCAATATGAACCGGCAGATATGAACACGAATACATACCGATAATATTCTCTTCAACAATGGCATCATGGGCGATAAGAGCATACGTTTCCCCCATCAATGATGCACCATCAAAATAAGACGGTTCACGCTCCGTGGAAATATTGACCCACGATTTCATAGGGTTCTCATGCAGGAGACGTTTTAGAGTCGCATCGTCTTTAGGCGCAGCGAGACGATAAAGTGTATTCTTGTTGCAGTACTCTGCCATTATCGCTCTACCCTCAGCAATTCACCCTTCCAGTTTTCATCCCCTAGTGGATAACCATTTCGGTTGCTGACATCCTTGCGATGCATAAAGTTAATCGGTAAATAGTTGCGTAGCATGAATCCATCGCTTCGATTTGCTTTACCGAAAACCCGCTTGAAAATACTCGAAAAACTGTAAAATTTACGACGTGCATCGACACATTGGCGGGTCACTTCTTCAGGCAGCATATTGCGAGGAAAGAACGGTAAATCGTTATAGCGGTAATTATCATCAAGCCACCATTGTTTAAACCTCAATCGCCCCTGTATTTCAAGCTGAGTATAGAGTGGAGTACTGGGAAAGGGTGTCAAATGATTAAAGGCCGCTATATAAAACTGATGCTCTTGTGCAAAATCTACCGCCTCATCAAATGAATCCATCGTATCGTGGTCATAGCCAAAGACAAATGTGGCGTAAATGCGGATGTTATGCCGACGAAGATTTTCAAGGGCTTTAGAATACCCCCCATGCATCGTGTTGAAGCTTTTGTTCATCAATTTGAGGTTTTTTTCATCCAGACTTTCAAATCCAATCAGAACCCCTTTACAACCACTTTCATTCAGTAGTGACAAAAGTTCATCATCAAATGCTCCATCGATACTCATCTGGGTAATCCATCGGATTTTAAGCGGTACCAGTGCGCGTAAAAGTTCTTTTGCCTCTTTGATATTGCCGATAAAATTATCATCCACGAAGAAGAAAATATTTTTCTCTTTTTTAAGCGATTCTATCTCTGTGATGATATCCTCAATCGGTCGTGTGCGGTGGGTGCTCTCAAAATAAGATTGAATAGCACAAAATTCACATGAAAACCGGCAACCTCTCCCCGTCTCCACTAAGCCTATTGGGAGATAACGTTTCCCTTTAAATATAGAACGGTCTAGTCGTATATCCGCTAACGAGGGGCGTTCATCGCTTTTGTAGCGTTGTTTCAATCTTCCATTTTTCAGATCCGAAATAACCTCTTTCCAAATCGTTTCCGCTTCTCCGATAAGGACTGTATCGGCGTACTGTTCTACTTCATCAGGAAGCAGCGTTGCATGAAATCCTCCCATTATGACCGGTATATTTCGTTTACGATATTCACTTGCTATTTGATAAGCCCGCTTGGCTGTGTAGGTTTCAACGGAAATAGCCACAGCGTCAGTAGAGTTATCAAAAGGAATTTTATCCATACGATCATCATAAAAACTAATCTCGACATCATCAGGAGTTAATCCGGCAATAGCAGCTGCAGGTAGAGGTTCCATCTGCCAAGAACGAATATATCGTTCATTTTTAATATGCCCTATTGCCGGATGAATGATCGTAATATGCATAGCTCTCAACGCTTCATCGTTTTAATCTCAGTCCCAAATCCGGCTAGCGGGTTGGGCATCATAGATTGAATATGCCAATCGCAGTTATAGAACTTATCAAGATTGTTGGCATAAAATCGATACCCAAGATTTGAGGTAATGGCGAGGGGTTGAAAGTTCTTCGCTTGCCATAAACGTTTAGCGATATTTGAATACGTATATGTTTTTTTCCATGCCCGTTCATGCCCAAGAAGAAGTTCTTCCACGCTCATTTGCTTTGGTTCGAATACGACATGCTGACCGTCATATAATTCCCAATCACGAGTCAAAATTCGCCCTTCATCATTGAGTCTTTGATACAACGGAGTCCCCGGAAAAGGGGTAAGCACAGCATAACGAGGCAAATCGATACCGGTTTCGAGGACAAACTCAACTGTTTCATCAAAAACATCGATCGAATCATTATCAAGACCAAAAACAAAACACCCCTGTATAGAGATACCCAGCCCATGCAGTTTTTTGATGAGATCATAATAATTGACCGATGCGTTAAATTGCTTATGCGTCTCTTTTAAGCTCGTTTCTGAAACCGTCTCAAGACCCAAAAGCAACCCTTTGCATCCGCTTCGTGCCATCAGTTCCAATAGATGATCATCATGCGCAATCAGCACCGTAGATAATCCGAACCATTGTATATTCAACGGTATCAACTGTGTAAAAAGCTCTGTTGCGTACGCCTTATCGGAAATTAGATTCAAATCCACAAAAATAATCTTCTTTTGCCCCAGCTGTTTAATATCTTCGATTACCCAGTCTACAGGGTGCTGATACTGTTTGCTTCCCCATGCACTAGGTGCTACACAAAAATCACAATGATGGGCGCAAGAACGTGTTGCTTCAAAAACAGCTTGGGTTAAAAATGAGTGTTTATTAAAAAGTTCACGCTTAGGAAACGGAGAGCCATCCAGGGTAAACGTACTGTCTTGATCATATCTATGTTTTGGTTGTTTCTCTTTAAAATCTCGTAACAATTGCGGCCAGCTCTGTTCGGCATAACCGACGCAAATAGCATCGGCATGTTCAGCCGCTTCTTCGGGAACCAAGGTGACATGTGGACCACCCAATACCACGAATATCCCTTGTTGTCTGAATTGTGCGGCCAGTTCATAACTCCGTTTTGCCGTACCGGTAATCACCGTCATTCCGACGATGTCAGCTTCAAGATTTTCGGGAATAACCTGAATACTCTCATCAATCAGTTGAATCTTGGCATTAAGCTCTTCAGGTACCAATGCGGCCAACGTCGTCAACGTTAAGGGCTGATAGCGTAGAGATTTTTTAAAAATACCCCCTCTATGTCGATAGAGTGGTCCTTTGGGAGAGATCAGTACTATTTTCATTTTATATTCCCTCTAATAATCCGAAGCCACTCATCATCGCTGTTTAATGAGGGTATTTTTATATCCCCGACTCGGCTACCGGTATTGGTTTTATACTCGATATACAAGAGCATTGCATCTTTTATGATAAGAGGCTCTAATGATCCCAATTGACCTATTTTTCGCGCATACGCATACTGTGGATTCTCCATCAGTTTTGTTTCCACCTCTATTGTTTTATCAGGGGTATTTGCTAAATCACTCAGAAGAATATAATGAGGATCGATCCTCTTATCTGGTATTAGCATTGAAAAGCCACCAACGCTTTGTAATGCATTTCGAACAAAACCCTCGTTCAACTTTTCACCAACCATATCAGAAACAATCCCTTTTCTTCCCACAAAACGCAATATAGGCAGAGCGTTTTCATATCCTTCACACTGGAGCATATCCCCCGTCCGGTAACGATAGAGTCCACCGGAAGTGGTTAGAATAATTTCGTAGATTTTATCGGTTGCAAGCTCATGTGCTAAATAATTATCTCCATTAACATCTATAAACTCATAAAACCCAGAAGCCGGTGAAAGCAATGGTAATCCATCCGCATTTGGCATCGTGACGACACCCTCTGTAGAGATCAAACCTTTCGGCTGAAAGGAGGCATGAGGAAATCGATGCTTCAAGCGTTCAAAAAACGGTCTCGATGAGCCGTCTTGCCAGCAACTGATTAGTTTAATCTGCGGCCAAAGCGTCGCACTCTCTTTATTCATCAAATAATTCCGCAATCGCTCGCAAGCATTCCCATCAGAATATAATACATGCTCATCGATCATACCCCCTTTTGTAAAAAGGTCTAAAAGCTCATCAGAACGTTCTTCGAGAACTTCCATAAGCATCAATAAATATGTTGGGCTCCAAACGGAAATTAGCTCAAGTTCCCTGCACTGTACCAACCAATACAATGTGGCCAATTGCCATTTATCGACGTCATACAGTTCTCCTACCCATGATGGAACAACTGGCGAATCATTAAAAGTTTCGCTGGCAATATCTCCCAAGTATTCTGCATCCGATACACCGATTTTAATCCCACCATCGGTAGTAGTAGCACGCCGCAAGGCAGGACTGATAGACCAATAAGTAGCTTTTCCGCTAATGCCGTATCGCTGCGAAATATCGTATAACCACGGTAAAATCGCACTCTGAAAATCTTTAAAGCTTTTCTCACTGTAGGGGATTAGTTTTCCCCCACTTGTACTGCCTCCGGTCACTTCAAAGGCAGCTGGAACTCCTTGAAACAATACATCTGCTTCCCCTGCCGCAATCCGCTTTATCGATGGTTCAATAGTTTCATAATCAACCATCGGTACATACTCTTGATACATTTTAATGCTACTTATTTCTTCAAATCGATAATCTCGCCCATAACGGCTCATAGCATTACATTTTAGACATTCCATAAGCCATTCATCTTGACTCTTTCGCAATGAATCCATACCTGCTGCTTGGTTCAAGCGGTTTTCTCCGTACTGTATGACTGAAGCATCCGCTTGGTAAAAGGTCTAAGATTTGTATCATCAAAGTCACAAATACAGGCGAGTTCATCCCCTTCCCCGTACTTCGGATTACGTTCCAAAAAGAACTGCACCGAAGGCTTCATCGTCTCATTTTTCAATGGTAAAACAAAATCACTTTTTAGATGTCCGCGAGAGCGCTCATAGGCAATAATACCGCTGTTTCTATCGTAAAATTCACCAAATTTGTCTTCTGCAAGAAAATCCAAAAGCGGTTTTAAATCACTACGGTCGATGGACCAGTGAGGATAAAACGATTTAGTAAATGCCGGTAAGTACTTATATGTTCGATGCCCCTTAACGATTAGAAACCAATAGATCGGTTTCAGTGGCACCGCCCGTTTTAATTCACCGATAAAACGTATCCATGCAAAAGCCAGGGTCTGCTGCCCCCAGTGTTCATGATGAACAATCGTATCCCCTGAATATATAACACTAATCAGTCGATCGTCCCATATACGATCATAGAGTTCAAATGTCGTAAATCCGACCATTACATCCTCATGAAACAACAACAAAATTTGTGTCTTTTTTTTCAAATCAGACACTACTATTGATTGATCTGAACCATCGTAATAACAAAGATACAACGTTGCAATAGCACTTATTTCATCTTCCGATAATGAGTGAATATCTCTAAAACAGGTAGAATATTGATGCATTAACACACGAGCCTATATACTCAAAGGTTTGCGTTTGCGCCATAGAAAAAATCCGATCAACAACCCGATCAAAAGTCCTATAACTCCACCGATGATCCCAAAATAATTTGCACTTTCTTTAGCGACACTTAACACTGGATTATCTAAGAAGTTTATCCCTATATGCAACGTAAGTATTCGCCATTTCCCATCATCATCTTTAATAACAGTGGCTGTCCAACGAGTCTTCATCGGGAAAAACCGGCTATCGGATAAATAGCAATTCTCAACTCCAGACCCGCGAACAACTCCGATTGTTTTATTAGCATAAAACTCTGTCAAAGCATCGGCATCAAGTTTCATCTCAACTTTTTTCAAAACACCGCCCGGACCAAACCAGAAGTTGAAAAACTTTGTAATATCTTCATGTGAATTAAGAACTTCTTGATTACTGGTCGTAACTCTCATATCTTTATGAAAATATTGAGCAAGTTGATCATAGTGTTCTGTATTAACTGCGTTTTGTATCCCACCAAGAACACCCCGAAGCTCTTCATGAATTGCATGATCCGGCTCATCGGTTGCAGCCGTAAGGAAGTTAAATCCACCTAGGGACACCAGTATTATAAAAACCCATTTAAACATTTTTTTCTCCTTTAATGAATGTTGACGTAACCAAAAACATAATCGCCATTGCCGACACGATATCAAGAATATGGTGCTGATGAACCAGTAGTGTTGAGATCATAATCAACAATAACCATAACAACATAATCATACGAACTGATTTTTTTGATGATGACTCAAGCACTGCCAATAGAATAAATGCACTGTAGACCACATGCAATGACGGTGCCATATTATGAGGAAGATCAAGAGAAAAAATATTGGTGAACATCTCACCATAAAACCCATTGGGAATAACACGCTCAAATCCTAGTTGTGAAGGAAAAAGCAAAAAGATCCCTCCGCTAATGAGGGTACCTAAAATAATCCGTTTACCCAACAACTCCAACTGCGAGACTCCCAAGAAAAAAGGTGGGAGGATAAAAAGAAGATACAGTGACATATAGGGCCAAATGAAATCTGGGACAAAAGGGATTGATAACTCTGTATTCAAATATAGATGGTAGACATTTGCACGTTGAGCACTAAGCCAATTACAAAATGGATAAACGGAAAAAAAGGCAATCCCTACCCAGAAAGCCCAATACCCGTACGTCTTCCATATAGTCTTAGTATCATATTCTTCTTTCAATAGAATACGGGGCATGGTCTCATTCATTCTTGAGACTTAAACGGAAATTGTGCAGGTGAAGACATCGGCGGTGCAGGCCTAACTCCACCCCATAACGTGGAATAAATAGACCAAAAAGTCGGTTGCGGTTCATTAGCATTAACATATTGAGGCAAATAAATCCATGGAACCTGAGGATGACGATGATGAGCTAAATGGTAGTGATAGTTCAATGCCAGTAAACGTGATATAGGCAATACTTTAAGATTCCATGCACCATTGATTACATCGCGTGGACTCCATGCATGGTCAACATACTGCAATGCCGACCAATGAAGAGCAAAGAACCAATGACATAACAACCATCCCTGCCAACTTAAATCCAGTAGATAATAGAGTGCCACTTGATATCCAAGAGCCAGTAAACATTCAAACCAAATGCGTGTGATTGAGTACTGAGCAATCTCTTCAAGAAACGCTTCAAACCCAAGAGCTTTAGCAGGACCATGTATGAAACGTTCAGAAGTAAAGTATGTTGGAGCGATGAGAATCAGCAAATTACTCAAGGGGATCATAAACCAATATAGGCCAAACAGATTACCGCCATACATCCAAATATTACGTACAGTTTTTGACTCAGAAGGGAGATAATAATCATAGAGTTCTTTATCGGTTCTATTGCGCTCGTGGTGCCCCAAGTGAGCAATTTTTTGCATCGTAAATGACGTAGGAAAGGTAGCGGCACTTACAATACCAAAAAAATCATTTCGTAATCTGTTATTTGATAAAACACCATGTGCAGCTTCATGCAACAAAGAAAAGATTGTGTTATGTAATAAAGAATAGACCCATGCAGCTAGAAACATATAGAGGAAAGTACTATGCGAAGCGACCCATAAGAGCCACCACGTTGTCGGGAGAACTATGAAAAAGATAGCTAAATTTCTTTTCTCTGGAATATGAATATCATTAGTGTTATACATGATTTTTACCATAAATTCAAAAATTAATATATTATAACTAGTATAAACTTTATATTCTATATTTTCATGACTTATTTTGTATAGATTAATTGGTGTGACAGAGGTATGACAAGATTTACAGTTTTTAGGTAAATTAGAGAGTTCTATGCGTGAAGAAACTCCATGTTTTGTGTATTGTTAGAAAATTAGAGCATATACGGTGTCCTCATAGTAAACTCGTATTTGCATCATTAAACTCCACTCTTTGCTTTTTTTGTCTTTTCGGCAGGCTGAGAGTAAATCGAGCCCCTTCTTTGGTATTTGTGACACTTAATCTTCCGCAGATATGTTTTTCAATAATCATTTTTGCCATATAAAGCCCTATTCCGGTTCCATTTTTCGATTTTGTGCTGAAATACGGATCAAAAACATGTTCTATAATCTCATTGGCTATTCCTCCACCATTATCTTCTATATTGATCGTCACATCGCTGGTATCGCTCTCTATGTTTATCCAAATATGACGATCAGTTTGATTTCTTTCGACCATAATATCAATAGCATTATTAACAATATTGATAAGCACTTGAACTACTTCATTGGCATAGGTTTCGATAAACACTTCATTACGTTTTTCAACATGCATTTGAACATTTTCGTATTTTAACCGTGTTTGAATAATCTGCTCCATCCGTTCTATGAGGAGTGTGGTTGAAATTTTTTCAGCAGATTTATCCGGCTTGAAATAGGTTTGAAAATCATTGATTAAATTGGAGAGATAGATGATGATGTCAGAAATTTTATCCAGTATCTTGTCAGATTCGACTGATTCTTTGCTGGTTACCATTGATTTGATCTTTTCATCTGCGATCATCAGTGTGATAGTTGCCAGAGGTTGACGCCATTGATGGGCGATCATACTCATCATCTCTCCCATCGCGGCCAAACGCGATTGTGAGATCATCATCCGCTCTTGTTCGGTAATTTTTTTCACTTTTTGCGCGACTTTTTCTTCAAGAGAGAGATTCAAATCTTGCAGCTCTTTTGTTTTGAGTTCTAAACTTTGATTCACAATGTTTAATGTGTTGTAGGAGGTATCCAATTTTTTCGTCATATCAATAAAGGATGCAGATAATAATCCAATTTCATCATTTGATGTAATTGAACTCAATTTATCGCTGATCTCAAGGTTTCCGTTAGCAATATCTTTAGCGGTTTCTGTAAGCAATAAAATAGGCGATAAAAGTTTTCTTGCAAAGAAATAGCTAAAAATCAATAGAATCAATGCTAATAATAGTGAGGTAAGGATCGCTTTTTTTACGTTTGATTGTATCTTGAGCTTTTTATTTTCTTCTGCTCTGCGTACCTCTTCATGAAGTATTTTAAGTGAATAGACAATGTGGATTTCACCCCATTTATCGTTGATAATAATCGGAAGAGAGATAACAAAATTATTTCTATTATTTATCTCTTTTAACGTAAGAGTGTTAATCTCTTGTTTTGGGAATTGATTTTTAAAAGAGTTTTCGCCGACAAAAAGTTCTTTTGACTTATCCCTATTAAATAGAATAACGGCATCAATCTCATCTTTTGCAACCAAATTTTTAAACGATGCATCAATATGGGAAAAATTAAAAGCTGCAATATCATTTTCAACTTCATATTTCAAAGACAATATGTCGTTTTTTGCATTGGATTCCAAGTGGCTTCGTAATAAAGCTATCCTTTGATTGAGCTCATTGTTTAAAATCTCTTTTTGTTCACTGATTTGAAAATAGATAAAAGTTGATACTACAATCGACGTAATAAACAAAATTGCGATAATAAACTTATTGGTTAAATTCATTCACGTATTTCTGTAGCGATAGACAAAATATCAGAAGTAATTTCTACCCCGTTCAGTTCGGCTTCCTTTTTGTTAAAAACAATATTGGTTCCGGCCGGATACTGAATTTTTTCCATCGATCTTTCATTTAGGTTGCTCTCTATCATAGTCGCAATTTGTCTCCCAATAGTCGGATTATCTGCTGATATGACTAATGTTGCGCCGTATTGTATGAAAAGTTCATGATAGGCGATAATCGGTTTCTTCTGCTTTTTGGCTGAGCTAAATAGATTTTTGACGGCGTTTTCGTTATTTAAAAATAGTGGATCGGATATGACCATCATCGCATCGCTGTTGTTTAAGGCCGTATCAAATTGCATATTTTCAACAGACGCTTCATCGATTAAAATAGGGAGTATTTTTATCCCCAACGCTCCCGCATCGCGACTAAGATCATCAACCATATTTTGAGTATATTTGCTGTGGACCACCCCTATCGTATTAACAGAGGTAAAAAGTGATTTAATAAGGATTAGCTGCATACCGTTATGCAATTCATTGGAAACACCGTAGCGGTTGCTTGCTAATGACAATCTTTTCCAATCAACGATAGAACTAAAATAGATATCTTTTTCGGGGATATATTCATTCGCATACTGATAGGCTTTAGCGCCGACTGCATAAACGGTATCGGGGTACTCATCATAAAGAGCTTTTTTGATTTCATTGCTGCTTTTGTTTGAAATATCTAAGGTTTTAAAAGGATGGTTGAAATTTTTACCAAACTCCTCTACCGCTTCATTGTATTTTTTTACATCAGAATTTGAGTTAATGACTAGAATAGTATGTGCTTGTAATGCAAGGGTAAAGAGAGAGATAAAGAATAGTAATCTCATTTTGTATCTCCTCTGTTTTCTAAATTACGTATGTTAAAAACTACCAGTTTATCGATACCTATCATATTTAAAATCTTTTTTCCATCGGACGAGAATTCCATGTTTTTGAAAATCGATACAAGAGTAGTAACCTCTTTATCTGTCTCGTTACACGCTAAAAGCATTCTGTATTCAGGATCGGATTCATAGTATATTTTTAAGTCTTTTGAGAGAACCGGATTGATATGTTGGAGATGTACAAAAGTGTCTTTTGAGATAAGCGCGAATCTGCTCATACCGAAACCGACGCTCATGAGGGCATCTATCTCTTTCGGTACTCTAAGCACAGATAGCTCTTGGGAATGCTCATCTGTTATGCTGTTTAATAGCTCATTCGTATACTCCGTATCATACGCAGAAGTAACTACCCCTTTCAACAAGGTGTTTTTTTGACCGACGAGTATTTTTCTATCGGTGACACTCCCTTTTTTCTTGGCAACTAACATCGCCTCTAAATTATACTTTTTTGAAATTTCACGATAATGCCAACTCGATAGGATGGCAATGGTGTTTTTATTTTTTAAATATTTTTCAAACGTCTCTTTATCGCTAAAGGGTTGAAGTTCATAATTTCCATAACCGCTTAAATAAGAGTCAAAACTCATCTTGAGTGATTTGAAATTATTGACATTAATCTCTGGCGTGTAGAGGTACACTTTGACGTTATCCGCACAAAGTGTCATAACAAGTAAAAAGATTAAGGAGAAGAGTTTCATTATGTCGTTTTCCATAACATATTGCTGTATGGTCCATAATAACGGCTTGTTTTATAAGCAGTATTCCAGCCTGCCATCAGCTTTACATTCTTTTTGATAACGTCGGCAGCTTCTATCGCTATGACATGGATGTAAACATCTTGCCCCTCTGAGAGTTTTTTACTGATAAGTACATTTTCATAAGTATTATTTTCATCAAATGAACCGTCATAGGTAGAGATATACCCTATCGAATCAGGACCGGTTACGGTTACGAACGTTTCATCATCAAACTGACCGATAATATTTTCATTTTGTATCAAAATCGTAAAGATTCTATTATCATCCGTTTCTATTGTAAGATACCCTAAATCGGTGCTGTTCTCGGTTTGGGTAAAGTAATCGGTGACTTTTCCGGTACAAAGGTGTTTCATTTTCCTCGGTGTTTGCGCGTCATTGGAGAGATAGTTTTGAATTTTTAGAATTTTTTCATTTGATTGAATATCTTCTTCAAAGATTTTACCAATGTTATAGGCATCGCGTAGGGTGCCTTTGACAATATTTCCATCATTTAAAGTATCTCCATGCATCGGAGCCAAACATAAACCTGTATCTATACCGATTAAACCTGATCCTATTAAATTACTATATGCTATCCCTAAATCTTGGTAGTTTTTTAAAGACATAGTTGTAAATTGATATTCATCTCCAGCAGATGTTGCCATGTTTGGCATGACAGGTTGAGAAACGGCGAATGTTGTGAGATCAATAGTAGGAACAGATCGCCCTGATGTATCCCCATCGACAATAGAGAGGTTATTGTTCAATAAATAAGCTGATATAAGCGGAATAACCACATTCATTGCCCCTACTTCGATAGGATAAAGTGCATCAAATTTTTCAAAATTCTCAAATCGACTATCTTTTTGTGTGCTCAGTAACTCTTTTATGAGTTTTTCCATTGCATTTACGGCATTTACTGTCGGCTCAATAATAGCTTGAGGTGTTAGTGCTGAGCCTGCTGATGGCTGAGCCATCCCCGCAGCCATAACAACCCACTCTTTTTCTGTTAATGAATCGGGATTAATAAGATTGATCTCAAATGCATCACTATCTTTAAAATAGGTTTCTACAATTTTTTTTGCAACGAAAAACGGTCCACCACCGCCTGAAGCTAGGAAAGTTGCCCCTTTGAGAAGTGTTAAAAATTCTGTTCGGTTTGTAATTTTCATGCGTGAATCCTTTTTAAAATTTATAAGACAGCTCAGCCATGTATGATCTTCCGCCTAGGGGATAGTCATACGGACTGTTTGAGTCATAACTTCTTTCGTCAAATAGATTATAGATCGAAAATTTCATTTGTAAATCTTTGAGGAATAAATCTTTTGCCAATAACGTTGCGTTGCTCGTGATACTACTCTCCACCCGCGCTCTGGTGTCGACCGCACTTCTCGTTTGTTCTCCTGTATATTTTGCATCGGTATAAAGGTTAAAAATATTGTTGATTCGATAGTTAAGGGCTAAATACCCTTCATGCTTGGTTATATTTTCCAGATTTTGTGAGGTATCCTCATTTTTTGGGTTTTGGTAGGTATAGTTTGCCGCTAGGTATGAACCTCTGGTCAGTGTATGTTTTAGCTCAGCTTCTATCCCTTGTGTCGTTGTTTTCCCTCGATTTACATATGTACTTCCGCTAACGGTGATGATCTCTTCGATAGTGCTTTGAAAAATGGTTAGTGAGGCTTCCAAATTATCCATAGAGGTATTTTGTACGTTTAGTTCAAATGTTTTTACTTTTTCAGGTTTTAGGCTAGCGTTACCGATCAAGGTCGGATTGTTTTTGTTGTAGAGTTCCGCAAACGTTGGCGCTCTAAATGCTTCGCCGTACATCAGCTTGAGCGTATTGTGAGGATTGGCTTCCCATGCCGCGCCGAGTCTCGGATTTAGAACCCCTCCGAAGTCGCTATAGTGGTCATACCTCACTCCGGCAGTTAGCCTTAGATCCTCTCGAACATCATAAAGAAGCTCACTGTATGCCGCCCAAAATTTTCTATCTTCTTCGGATACAAAGTTAGTACTCGGATCAGAAAAATCTTGTACAGAAGCGAGTGGAGCACCTGTCAGAGGATTCCAATTCATTTTTTGCCAAGGATGTTTTATCTGCTGTTGTTCATAGGAGAGACCGGACACAACGGTATAGTTCTCTTTTTTAACCGTTAATAGCATTTCAATGCCAGATTTTATATTGTCTACTCCCGAATAGCCCAACATCCCATTTGTAAATACTGGTGCCGGGAAACCTGCTGGAAATACTCTCCAAGTATTGTCAAATTGAAAAAAATCACGATATACCCTTGAATCCAAAGTATAGTCATCACTGATTTTATATTTATTTCCTAATTCCACAAAGTAGGATTCTCTCTTTGACTTGTCCTCATTGTTAATGGCATGTGCGACTCCGTAACGGGGGCCGTCTTCGGTCTTGTTGTAATTGGCTTTAACATAAATACCATTGTTATGCTTTAGCGAGAGATTGGTATTGAGTCTCTTGGAAGTTGGATTCGTATATCCACTGTTACCTACAACATCGTTCGCTACATAGGCACTGTATCCATCGGTATCACGATAGTTGATGTTTGCCGCTATATCAAAATTTTGATACGTTTTTCCTAACAGAAGATTGGTAGCTGTCGTGTTGTAACTGCCCACTTTGGTGCTGATTTGAACCCCGTTTATATCTTGAGATTCTTTGGTTATGATGTTGATAAGGGCGGTAAATGCATTTTCACCATACAGTGCGGATGCCGGCCCTCGGATAATCTCTACCCGTTTGATCTGCTCCACCGGAAAGTTTGCAAAAGTACTAGTCGCTCCGCCATTAAGCAAATCGGAGTTTAACGAATGTCCGTCGAGAAGGATTAAAACTTTTTCGGAAAACCACGTTTCTATACCGCGAATGGCTATTTTATCGGTATAAATATTACTCTGTGAGACCCCAAGCCCCGGAACGACTCTGAGTATATCCAAGAGGGTGTTGGCTCCCATTTTATTGATGGCATCGTCATCGATGATCGTAACCGATGCGGAGGTTTTTTTGACGTTTTCTTTGACGCGTGAAGCGGATATTACAAACGTCTCCTCTTTGAGCCAAGACGCCTCATCCTCTAGCGTCGCATTAAAGGGATTTGCAAAGATAATAGCCGGAATAGACAAACAAATTATTTTTTTGATCACGATAATCCTTTTTTAATATCAACAGGGGCTAAAAACGACGCGATTGCGTCCGAAAGTTTTAGCTTCATAAAGGGCGCTGTCCGCACGTTTTATCATAGCAACATCGGTATCATTGGATGAGAAACAGCTAATTCCTATGCTAATCGTTTGTGGTTGATCTGTGCTAAACGTCTGATGTTCTACCGCACTTCGGAGCCGTTCTGCGAGTAGCATGGCTTGGTTTTGATCGGTCTCACGGCAAATAATGAGGAACTCTTCCCCTCCCCATCGACCGATGATGTCAGTTTCCCGTAGTGTTGCATTTAGTATTGCAGCAATCTCCACGAGCACTTTATCTCCGACTAAATGGCCAAAAGTATCGTTAACATTTTTAAAGAGATCGACATCGCATAAAAGAACCGAAAACGGAGCGTTATAGCGTCTCGCGGCTTGTATCTGATCGGTGAAGACCTCTTCTAATTTGACACGGTTATAGAGCTGAGTCAATTTATCCGTGATGGAGAGCTTTTCTAATTCTATATTTTTTGCTTCCAGTTCCAGTGTGCGTGTTTGTACCATCTGCTCTAATTGTGTATTATAAAGTGCGAGCCTATTGTAGGAATTTTGCAAGTTTTCACTCATCTTGTCAAAGGTTCTCTCCAATTTCCCTAGCTCATCTTTTCTATTCCCGATCTCAACCGATTTCGGCATAAAATTGCCGTTGGACAGCTCTTCCGCCCGTTTCGTTAAATCGATAATCGGATTACTGATATGTGTAGCCATACTGTATGCGATGGGGAGAAACAAGACCAAAAAGATTACCATAGAGATGAGTGATTGATACAACGACTGATGAACGTTGTCTTCCATTTGGCGAGAATAATTTAAGACTTTTTTCTCTAGCTCCGTTTGTGAAAAATAGAGGGTTAATACGCCCCACAGTTCGCTTCCCATATAAAGAGATTTTTTGATAACGAGGATGGGGTGATGATTGTAAGTTTGTTCACTTACCTGAAGAGTATTCGTATTAATATTTTTGGGGTAAATAGGGGATTCGTGCAGTTTGGAATTTGATGAATTAACGATCACATTTCCACTTTTGTCTACGACATCGATATGGATAATGTTTTCACTTTTAGCTGCATCGCTGAAAACCAATTCGGAAAATTTTGAAAAGTTATATGCGGCTAATTCATTTTCAAGTTGTATGGCAAGTGACTCGGTATGATTCTTGGCCCGAAGAAGCTTGTTGTCTTGTAATAGCAATTTTTGTTCTTCAAAAGTTTCTTGAAGCATATTTTTATACGAAATGACATGCTGAGCGGTAAGGATAATGGAGATTCCTAAAAGTAAAAGCGAAAAAAGTAAAAGTAACTTCCATCGAATTTGTTCTTTAAATAGTTTCATTAATTGCACTCAATCATCCAGTCTTTCATACTGTTAATAATTATATCTTATTTTGAAACTATATGATGATTTTTATTTTTTATGCAGCATCCGTATCAGCGAATCGACAATTTTCATATCCAAATGTTCTCGCATTGATTCTTTCATCAGTTTAATGGATTCAAATGTACTCATCGGATTTTTATAAGATCTTTTAGTTGTTAATGCGTCAAATACATCGCATACGGCGATGATTCGTGCGAAGAGTGATATTGCATCGCCTTTGATCTGATCGGGGTATCCTTTGCCGTTTATTTTTTCGTGATGATGACGAATACCCGATAGTATTTTCGGCTCGGTGATCCCTAGTTTTAGAACAATGTCATACCCTAAACACGGGTGAGCTTTCATCGTCTCAAATTCTTGTTCACTCAATGTTCCGTTTTTATTGATAATGTCGTAATCGACTTGACTCTTCCCGATATCGTGCAATATTGCAGACATCCCAAGATGCTCCAACTCTTTTTCATTGATCCCTAAAAAATTTCCGAGACTAAGGGCATAAATGCTGACATTGAGCGAGTGGGTATGGGTATAGTAATCATGAGCCGTTATTTTCAAGAGAGACTCAATCGCACCGCTATCACGCAAAATCACCTCGACAATGGTATTAACCAGCGGCTTTGTGTTCTGAATCGTCTCTAGTGACTCAGGATTATGAAACATATCGTTAATAACAGAGGTTGCCCGTTCGTATATTATCAGCGCTTTGCTATCCATTGGGATATCTTCGGCGCGCGCGATGGATTGGATGTGCTTTTGGACGTAGGCTTCGTAGCGCAGAGAGTCTTCATCCTCGATATAGAGGCGTTCAATTTCTCTCAAACGGCTTCTGTTGTTCGAATCGACAACCGTGTCGCTTTGCAAAAAGAGGGTCATTGCTGTTTTGGTCTCATTACGGAGATAAATGGTGAAATCGATCTTTTCACCTTCGGTAATAACCCGTTTATCAATCGATTTATAGCGTTTAATTTTACTCATAAGTTTCCTGTTGTTGAATTTTACCTTTTCGTGTTCTAATAATGTGATTGTATTTTCTAACAATTCACGCGTCTACCACTAAGCCGTTTCGGGGAAGTAATTGGCTATTATTTTCCTTATGAATCTTCCCATATACGACGTTATCGGCGATATCCGCTCCGCACTATTAACCTCAAACCGCCTTATCCTCCAAGCCCCTCCGGGAGCGGGAAAGACGACATCAGTTCCCCTTGCGCTATTGGATGAGCCGTGGTTGGAGGGGAAACAGATCATTATGCTGGAACCGCGACGGATCGCCGCAAGGAGTGCCGCCGAACGTATGGCACACCTGCTGGGTGAAAAAGTGGGAATGCGGATCGGGTATCAAATTCGAGCCGAAAAAAAACTAAGTAGCGACACAAAAATCCTCGTCGTCACCGAAGGGATTTTGACCCGTATGCTCCAAAGTGACCCTTCGTTAGAGAGTGTCGCCCTTATCATCTTCGATGAGTTCCATGAGCGCCATCTGCATAGCGATCTCTCCCTCGCCTTTGCTCTGCAGTCTCAGGAGTTTTTACGCGAGGATTTGAAGATTATGGTGATGTCGGCAACGCTGGACACCGACGCATTGCAGAGATTGCTCAATCATCCTCCCCTCATCACTAGCGTAGGGCGCAGTTTCCCGATTGCGATAGAGCATCTGCCACCCAATACGCCAACAATTGAGCCGAAAAAGATTGTCGCGGCACTGATGGATTTGATCCAAACCATTATTCATTCTGATGAGGGGAGTATCCTCGTTTTTTTACCAGGATCTCGTGAAATCAAAGCCCTTGAGGGGATGCTCAAAGCGTATTACAAAGAGAGGGAGATCGATATTTCTCCGCTTTATGGGGAACTCTCCAAAGAGGTTCAGGAGCGCGCTATCGCACCGTCGCTAAGGCGCAAAATCGTTCTCGCCACCAACATCGCCGAAACAAGCCTCACCATTGAGGGGATAACCATCGTTGTCGATTCAGGGTTGGAAAAAGTGCTCACTTTTGACCCTCGCAGCGGTATGGAGCGGCTCGTTACGCAGAGAATCTCCCGTGCCTCAGCCGATCAGCGCGCAGGTCGTGCAGGCCGCTTAAGTGCAGGGAAATGTTACCGCCTATGGAGTGCGACGAGCCATCAGATGCTAACCTCTCATAAAGAGCCGGAGATTCGTCTGTGTGATCTCACCCCTTTGGCATTGGAACTGGGTTTATGGGGAGATAACGAACTCTCATGGATTACCCCTCCCCCCGCTAAAGCACTGGCTCACGGTGTGTCACTTTTGCAGATGATGGGTGCTATGGATGCTAAAGGCTCGATTACAGCTCACGGAAAAGCCATGATGGGGTTAGGGATTCACCCCCGTTTGGCGCACATGATACGCATCGGGCAAACGTTGGGATATGAGAGTGAAGCTATTGTATTGGCCGCTTTGCTCAACGAGCGTGATCTCTTCGCCCGAAGCAGTGAGCGGACATCCGATATGCGGGAGCGGTTTTGGCGATTGTGTGATGCGTTTAACGCCAATGTGCTTCCTCCTGTGATGGCTGAGAATGCCAATTTTATCCTCGCAACGGCCAGAGATATCGCAAAACGGCTCACGTCATCATTGCGTTTGTCAGCGGATTTCCCCTCAGAGATGATCGCCCTTTTGCTCACCCTCGCTTATCCCGATCGAATCGCCCGACTCCGTAGTCCCAAAGGGGATAAATATCTCCTCAGCAACGGCAAAGAGGTCAGATTAGCTCAGGAGGATGATTTGATCGGCGAGGAGTGGCTCATCGTCACCCAAAGCGGCGGAGAGTCAACAACGGGGCAGATTTACCAATGCGCTCCGCTTTGTATCGATGTGTTGGAACGGTATCTCCCTGAACTTTTCAGCACGGAAGCGACGATAACGTGGAACGCTGAGTCAGAGCGGGTTGAAGCGAGAGAGATCACCCGCCTTGGGGCTATCATCGTCGAATCGCGACCGCTAGAGCATCCCGACGCGATGGAGGTGAAACGGACACTACTGGAGGGGATACGCTCAAAAGGGGTTGATGCCCTACCTTGGTCAGCATCATCGGTTGCTTTGCGTCATCGTCTTCAAACCATGCACTATCACTGTAGCGAAAACTCGTTCGGCAATTTCAGTGACGAAGCACTCCTGTCGTCCTTGGAAATATGGCTTTTGCCCCATCTGAGTACCCAAAGCTCACTCCGTGAATGTGAGAGTCTTGATCTCTACGCCATCCTCACCTCACAACTCAGTTGGGAAGAGACACAACGATTAAACGCCCTCCTTCCGACACACTTTAGTGCTCCGAGCGGCACTAGCGTAGCGTTGGATTACTCTAATCCCGAAGCGGTTATTTTAGCGGTGCGGATACAGGAGGTTTTCGGTCTTGGGAGCCATCCGAGCGTATTTGAGGGGAAAATACCGCTTTTAATTCATCTCCTCTCCCCTGCCCGCCGTCCGATCCAAGTAACCCGTGATCTCATCGGATTTTGGAACGGCTCGTACAACGATGTCAAAAAAGAGCTAAAAGGGAGATATCCCAAACATTACTGGCCTGATGATCCGCGTAATGCCGAGGCGACGAGTAGGACAAAAAAATATATGTAGTTTAAATGCTGACGCGATCTTCCATCGCTTTGGTCAGTGAGAGAATATCGACGTTCTCCAAACTCACCCCCGTCGGAACCCCCTGTGCGATACGGCTAAAGCGGACGTCGCAGTCATAAAGCTTATCCTCGATATAGAGCATTACCCCCTGATTGGCGATGGAGGGGGTCAGAGCGAAAATTACCTCTTTGATCCCGCTTTTGACCACTCCGCGCAAATGGGAAAGATCAAGCTCTTCGAGGGATTCAAGGACAAAATAGCGACCGTCAAATAGGCCGTTCTCTTCAAACGTCAAAATATCTTTGGCATTTTCGACGATACAGAGGATTTCGTGGTTACGACGTTCGTCACTGCAAATCGAGCAAAGCTCATCTTCACTCAACCCTCCGCACGAGCGGCATTTTTTCAGAGAAGTAATCGCATTTTCGATCGCATGGGCGAGTTTGAGTGCGCCGAAACTGTCATGCATGACCATATGATAGGCTAATCGGGTAGCCGATTTTTGCCCGACGGTGGGGAGTTGCTGCAGGGCGTCAACAAGGCGGTTAAATTTCTCTAAGGAACGTTTCATAGTCGTATTGTAGCAAAGGTTGTTCCAAATATAGTTGAGTCTTTAAGACTAAACTTTGCTAACACTCTTTTCAATATGGTATAATTCCAAAAAAATATATTTTGGAGTTATTGCGTGGAAGAAATGAGCTACTATGAGATTCTAGAGATCACCAAAAATGCCAACGGAGACGAGATTAAAAAAGCGTATCGTAAAATGGCAAAACTCTACCATCCTGACCGTAATCCGAACGATGACACGGCAGAACATAAGTTCAAACTCTGCAATGAAGCGTACCAAGTTCTAAGCGACGATCAACAACGTGCTATCTATGACCGATACGGTAAAGAGGGCCTTCAGGGGGGTGGTGGACGTCGAAGCAGCGGCGGATTTGATGATTTGGGAAGTATTTTCGAAGAGATGTTCAACGGTTTCGCCGGAGGCGGACGTAAACAATCTCGCGCAGCAGTGGATAAATTTCCTCTCGATATGGGTGTCGAGATGCGCGTCAGCTTCAAAGAAGCGGTTTTCGGATGCGAAAAAGAGGTCAAGTTTACAACAAAAAGCTCATGCAAAACCTGTAAAGGAACCGGTGCCAAAGAGGGGAAAGTTACCAGCTGTAGCCAGTGCGGCGGCAAAGGACAAGTATATGTCCGTCAAGGGTTTATGACCTTTTCCCAAACCTGTCCTGCGTGTCACGGTGAGGGGACTATGGCGAGTGAAAAGTGTGGTGATTGCAAAGGGAAAAGTTACACTGAAGAAAAAGAGAGTGTCACCGTTAAAGTTCCTGCAGGGATCGACACCGGTAATCGTCTTCGTGTTTCAGGACGTGGAAATACAGGTAAAAGCGGCGTACGAGGCGATATGTATGTGACCTTCGAAGTGGAAGAAGACAGCCACTTTATCCGAAACGGTAACGATATCTATCTCGAAGTTCCCGTATTTTTCACCCAAGCGGTTTTGGGGGAAGATATCACGATCCCTTCTCTCAACGGTGAACTGACACTAGAGCTTGAAACGGGAACCAAAGATGGACAACAGTATCGTTTCCGAAATGAAGGGGTTGCCGATGTTCACGGACGCGGTAAAGGGGATTTAATCGCTCAAATCCACCTCACCTACCCTAACCGTCTCAACACTGCGCAAGAAGAGCTATTGCAAAAACTCCAAGAGAGTTTCGGTATCGAATCCAAACCGCATGAATCGATGTTTGAATCGACATTTGAAAAAGTGAAGGGGTGGTTTAAGTAATTTTTCCCCCTCTTTTAAGGGGAGATCATTTGAACATAATTTCTGACCTCTTTGATAAGGGCGAGCTGTTTTGTGTTCATCCACTCGCGAAGTATGGCTCTACTTTCGGAATCATATCCGATACTAAAGGCTACTTTCATCGCTTCGGTAGTATTTAATGCGATCGTGTAGAGATAGAGTGCTTTTATCTCTATGGTTAATGTGCCAATAATCAGCTCCCCATGCAATGTTTTACCGATCATCGATGATAATGCTATCAACGTTTCCGAATCATCGGTTTGCACCGATATCCCTTTTTCCGATACATCACGCAGAAGGAGTGATCTTTTTTTGCCTCCGAGCGTAACCGTGAATCGGCTGGTATTTTCTGTCGTGTAGCGTATGAGACTTCTTTGGTGAAATCCTTGAGAGACAAGGGTAAGATTTTTTAGCCAAATCCGACTGAGCAGAATATCGTATCGACTCACTTCTCCTGAAATCATATTCTCATGTTTGCTACCGAATAACCAATGTTTGCCGATTTCTGCCGCTATAAGCTGTCTCTTGTCAATTTTTAACCCGATCTCCCCTGCTAGGATCTCTACAACAGAACAATTTCCTTTAATCGGAATCTCGTTATACAAAACAATAGAGGGGAATTTTCTCTCTTCGAATTTTGACCCTAACGCTTTGTGTAAAAATCTCCATTCACTCTCATCGTGCGACATGGGTTTGATATTTTTTTCGTGACGCAGTGATCTGATGGGTTGAATAGAGTCTATGGCATCTATGGTTGGTTCGGATATTCGGATTAAAACAAATACGGCAAAACCCTCGAATGTTTGACGCTCTATTTGAATGACGCTATTGCGATATAAAAAGTAGTCATTGTGAAATAAAAATTCATAAAGAGTGGAATGGGAGGGTGATTCTAAAGCAATCATCTCCCCTATAATGTGAATAATGTCATCACTGGAAAGAGTTGCCAAAAGCAAGATACTACGGAGGTGGTCATTGACAAAAAAGAGCTTTTCATCTTTAAAAATCATCACCCCTACGGGGAGATATTTGTACGCGTAAAAGAGTTCTCTTAACGCGGTGTTCATAATTATCGAGTCGCCCGCTTCGAGTATGCCATAGCAATGATGATAGCGATAACCGCATAGGTCCATGGGACGAAATCAGGCACCGGAACGGGATCCCCTTTGGCGTACGAATGTAACCCTGCTAGATAATAGTTCACTCCGAAATAGGTCATGAGGACCGATGTAAATGCCAAGAGCGATACAACACTAAAGATATAGTCGCTATACGCCCCTTTGATCATACGCAAGTGGATAACGACGGCGTAGACAAGGATTGTTACCAATGCCCAAGTCTCTTTCGGGTCCCATCCCCAGTAGCGTCCCCAGCTCTCATTCGCCCAGACACCTCCGAGGAAGTTTCCGACGGTGAGGAGTACCAAACCGATGATGAGACTCATCTCATTGATCGCATTAAGCTCTTTGATCGCGAGATTAAGACGATCGGAGTTCGCCGGATTTTTGAGGATAAAGAGGATAAGGGTGATCATCCCCAGTAACGCACCAAGACCTAAGAATCCGTAACTCGCCGTAATCATCGCTACGTGGATTGTCAGCCAGTACGATTGAAGTACAGGGACGAGGTTCGTCACCTGAGGATCCATCCAGTTGAGATGGGCGACAAAGAGGATCAATCCTGTCATAATCGCCGTAGCCGCCATCGTCATTACAGAGCGGCGTGAGAAGATAAATCCTGCTAATACGCTTGCCCATCCGATGTAGATCATCGATTCATAGCCGTTTGACCATGGAGCATGCCCTGAGATGTACCAGCGCATTGCAAGCCCTGCCGTATGGGCGGCAAAGAAAAGAACTAAAAGTCCAAAAGAGACTTTGCTCAACCATGCCTCACGGAAAGTCGGTTTGATGATTTTGATGAACGATAAAATGAGCAACGTAAATCCGACGACGAAATACAGAGGCCATAACTGCTCGAAAATATTGACTTTGTTGTAGAGAATCTCTACTTTTACTTTTGTATCACTCGGATAAACACTGGCACCGACAAAACGCTGGTATTTATCGATACGCGCTAGTGCTTCATCCGCTTTGGACCAATCGCCGCTTTGCATCGCTTCATCGATCGAACCGAAATAACCGATCGCTAGAAGACGTACGATTTCAGCCTCTTTCGGGGCGAGAGATTGCAACGCCTCGATGGTTGCATCCCATTTATGGTTTTTATCGGCAGGTTTCGGCCACATACGTATCAAAGAACCCGTATACACCATATAGGCGACATTAACGCGCTCATCTACTTGGAGCAATGCTTTGTCAAATTTATCCCGTTTTCCCGGTGCTTTACGAGTAGCTTCATCCACCATTTGTGCCAATTTATAGCCGCTAATTTCATCCGGGAATTCAAAGAACTGAGAAAATGCTGCTGTTTTAGCGCTCTCAGGAAGACCGATCAGTTTATTGATCTCTTTGTCTCCCGTGCGGATCATCGCGATCTCACGCCATGCATCCGGACGGAGCATCATCCCTAACACAACTTGATTGGAAGAAAGTCCCATAAAGGTGTCGTTACGGTTGAGTTTCGCCAAAATTTCATGCGATAGCGTATCCATCGGCTTCATACGACCGCTTGAATCTTGAACAATCAAATGACCGAATTGTTCCGCATGGGCTTTATCGAACCCTTTGGCCGTCTTAATAACAGGATTCTCTCCCTCTGCCGCGATAGAGTCGGTAGTTCCTAAAGTCATAAGGATGATGGCTAAAGAGGCTGCTGTTTTTTTGACATCCAATGATTTTAGTTTTTCCCCCAATGCATTGAAACGGCCGTTTTTAACGATCAATACACCGAACATTCCGATCGCAAGGAGTAAATAGCCAATATACGTGATCAGAGTCCCCGGATCGCGGTTCACAGAAAGTACGGTTCCCATTTCATCTTGATCGTATGAAGATTGGAAAAAACGGAACCCTTGGTAATCGAGGATATGGTTCATATAAATACGAAAATCAAATTTTTCCTGATTGGCAGGATCAAGAAGAGTGACTTCACTCGCATACGATGCCGGAGACATAGAACCCGGGTATCGCTCCAACTCAAAATCGCGCAAAGCGATAGCGAATGGGAGTTTGCGCTCTATAGAGCCGTACGCTATCTCGATATGAGTATCGCCTAGTGCTATTTTTTTACCTTCATCGACTTCACCTACGGAGCCGAGGACAACAACAGACTCTTTTTTATCGCCGCTGGATAACGTCAATGTTAATGCATCATGCCCTTGCATCATAGGCCCTTTGGCAGGTTTGGAGACCAGTTGCATAGATGCTTTTGGGAGGAATTCACGCAATACAAATCCGCTTTGCGCTGTTTGGAAAAGTGTACGCAACGTCATAGGATGCTTGCCGCCGTTTAACGCAGCGGTTTTTTGGGTATCCATACTAAGGGTCGCTAATGTCATAGGAGCATTTAAATAGGCTTTGTCACCTTCTACACTGATGGCAATGACCGGTTTGTCGAAGGTTTTATTCGAATCAAAATCGATGACAACATCGTTTGCTTCGATGAATTCACCTTTTTTAAGGGAAACTTGCTGTGCCCCTTGCGCTCCGGTCACCATCAGATTAAAAAGAGGTTCACCTTTTGGATCGGCAACCGCTTCATAGCGGGCATCTCCCATATAGCTATCGAGGTTGACATGAATTTGTTCCCCATCAATCTCTAATGTTCGCTCAAATGCGTTAGAGGTACGTTTAGAGAGGAAAAGATTCTCTTTAAAGTCATACGTTTTATCACCTTTTGTCACTTTGAAAGTAACGTAAGGTTCGGCACTGAGTATGAAGTCACTGCTCGATCCTTCACGGATATGCATAACACCCTCATATCCAATATAACGGGTTAGTGCAGCACCCACAAGGATAATTAAAAAGGCAACGTGAAAAATAAAGACGAGCCATTTACCTTTACGAGCCATTTTAAAATTGATAATGTTGAGTGTGAGATTAATGGCCAGCAATGCAAGAAGAATTTCAAACCATCGTGCATTATAGATGTCTGCTTTAGCAGTCATTGAGCCGTAATCGTTTTCAATAAACGTTGCATAGCCTATAGTAACGGCAAATACGAGCATAAGTGCTGCCATGGTTTTCATGGAGCCTAAAATAGAGAGGACTTTGTTCATGGACTACCTATGTGAAAAATATTCGCTATTGTAGTCGGTGTTGGGTAAATATTTGTTAATTCACTATTAACAAATACCCATCTCCTCTTTTAGAACTCTTTCAGATCGTTCTCAGAGAGAGGAAACACGTCATCGGCTCGTGTCGGGATTGTTTTACGCTGTTGCTGTGCAGGAGCACGGTGGGCAATGACCGGCTTCGGATCTAAATGGTGCAG
>Ga0208863_1000310_pt1 | contig 58136 bp, 51 predicted proteins | sample RifOxyD3_FD_184040 | JGI IMG/M metagenome (GOLD analysis project Ga0208863, IMG submission 184040) | Soil microbial communities from Rifle, Colorado - Rifle Oxygen_injection D3 (SPAdes) | ecosystem: Environmental > Terrestrial > Deep subsurface > Rock core/Sediment | place: Rifle, Colorado... | reverse complement strand
TCTATAAAGCGCTGAAACTCGATTCAGCACCAGGAGGCACAAAAAAACAGCCCGGCTAAAAGTAAAAAACGAGCAAATAACGAGCAAAACGCGCTTCAAAAAACTAGTACGCGCTAGATTATTGATTATAAAGAGTGTTTTTTGGTTCCTGTTAAACTCCGGTCAAGGGTGAGCTAGCCGTTATAGATAGAGATCGTTTTATCAAAAGTTTTACCCAAGGGATAGGCCGTGGCCGTGCGTTTGGCTTTGGCTTGCTACAAATCGTCGCGTTGGCATAACACACTATTTATATTCAACCATTTAAGAGGAACTCGAAATGACTATCAATAATCCGCTGAAAAATGTACGCATCGAATTTCACATCCTGCAATCCTTTCCCGTCACTTGCCTTAACCGCGACGACGTGGGCGCACCCAAAACCGCCATCGTGGGTGGCGTGCAACGCGCTCGCGTCAGCTCGCAGGCGTGGAAACGTCCGGTGCGGATGGCGATGCATGACTTTGGTGCCAAGCTGGGTATGCGTACTAAACATGTTGCCAGCACCATCGCGCAAGCCTGTGCCGCGTTAGGCGCGAATGACGAACAGGCAAATGCTTGTGGCGAAATGATTGCAACCTATTTGAGCAAAGATACACTACTGTTTTTTACTATGACTGAAGCCAAAGCCTTCGCCGCCTATGCGCAAGAACAAGGCTTCGATGCTAAAAAACTGAAAGACAAGGACGCGCATAAAGTGGCAAAAAAAGCGTTAAATCCGGCTGTGGATGGGATTGATATTGCGCTTTTTGGCCGCATGGTCGCTCAAGCCGCTGACTTGAACGTCGGGGCTGCCGCGTCATTTTCCCATGCGATTTCCACTCATAAAGTCAGCAACGAGGTTGAGTTTTTCACGGCGCTGGACGACCTCGCCATCGAGCCCGGCTCCGCGCACATGGGTAGCCTGGAATTCAACTCGGCCACGTATTACCGCTATGTGAGCCTGGATTTGGGGCAGCTTTGCCAAACGCTGGCGGGGCAGAATCTGCCTGATGCAGTGGAAAACTTTACCAAAGCTTTGTTTGTTGCCGTGCCGACCGCGCGGCAAACCACCCAGTCGGGTGCATCCCCTTGGGAATTCGCCAAGGTGCTGGTGCGCAAAGGCCAGCGTCTGCAAGTGCCGTTTGAAACAGCGATCAAAGCCCGTGACGGCGGATTCATCCAACCCAGCATTGAAACGTTATCGGGCTATTTGGCGAAACAGGAAAAACTGCACGGCAGCCTGTTCGGCAAACAGGCGGAATACACCTACGGTCAGGAGGAAAGTTTCAGCATTGACGACTTAATTGCCGCACTCCGGCAACATGCCGCCGGGTGCGTGATTGCGGCGGCAACAAATGAGTAACCCCTATCTTTTGTTATGGCTCGAAGCCCCGTTGCAGTCCTGGGGTGCCGATTCCAAATTCGGGCGGCGCGATACGCAAACTTTCCCGACCAAATCCGGCGTGCTGGGTCTGCTGTGTTCCGCGCTGGGTGAGGGCGGGGAGCAACGGGAATGGCTGGCTGAATTTGCTTCGCTGAATCAAACGGCGATCTCTTTTGCGCGAACCAGGCAAGCAAAAGAGGGCGGATTATCCAAGGTAGATCGTGAGCCGCTGTTGCGCGATTTTCACATGGTCGGTAGCGGCTATGATAAGCAAGATCCATGGGCGAGTTTATTGATACCAAAAACCGCTGAAGGCAAGCCCGCCGTTGGGGGAGGCACTAAAATGACCTACCGCTACTATCTGCAAGATGCCGCCTTCGCCGTGGCGATCGAAGTTCCCGCCGATAAAGCCGAAACCATCGCGCAAGCCCTGCAAAACCCCGCCTGGGATGTCTATCTCGGGCGTAAAAACTGTGTGCCGACTGACTTCATTTGTCGCGGTATTTTTGCAACTGAAACCTCGGCTCTCGAACAGGCTGCTTTAATCGCCAGTCAGAAAAACCGCCTCGAAGATTTTAGAGTGTTGCACGGTGCGCTGGCTGACGGTGAGGCGGACGAGGTGTTCACCCTCAACGATGTACCCGTGCAGTTCGGTGAAGACAAACGTTATCGTGATCGCCAGGTAAGTCTGATTTATGCCGGATGATGCCATTGCGGCGGGTGCGCCAGAAAAAGCCCCATCCAACCGCCTGCTCATCAAAGTTACCCGCGACACGTTGCCGCAGGTAAAGGATAAATACCCGTTTATCTACCTTGAGCGCGGGCGGCTGGAAATTGACGATTCCAGCGTCAAATGGATAGATTGCGATGCCAATGTTGTCAGGCTACCCATCGCTACGCTCAACTGCCTGCTGTTGGGGCCGGGTACGACCATCACCCACGAGGCCGTCAAAGTGATCGCGCAATCCAATTGCAGTCTGTGTTGGGTGGGCGAAGACAGTCTGCTGTTTTATGCCAGCGGACAAACGCCTAATGCGGATACGCGAAACATGCGCGAACAAATGATGCTGTCTGCCAATCCCAAGAAATCGGTGGAAGTCGCGCGACGCATGTTTTCTAAACGCTTTCCTGAAGCCGATTTGGCAGGTAAGTCTTTGCATGAAATGATGGGCATGGAAGGTTATCGTGTGCGTGCCTTATACGAACAAATGGGGCAGAAGTATGGCGTGGGTTGGCAGGGGCGCAGTTATACTCCGGGTAAATTTGAATTGGGAGATATTACTAATCAAGTGCTTACCTCCAGCAATGCCGCACTTTACGGTATCTTGAGTTCGGCGGTACATAGCATGGGCTACTCGCCACATATTGGTTTTATCCACTCTGGCAGCCCCTTGCCTTTTGTGTATGACCTGGCTGATTTATATAAAGAAAATTTGTGTATTGATTTGGCTTTCTCGCTTACGCTAGAGATGGCAGGGCAGTACAACAAGTACAAAGTCTCTGCGGCTTTTCGCCAGCGCGTCATTGAAACGGATTTGCTGGGCAAGATAGGCCAGGATATTGAATCCATATTGGGAGTCAAAAAATGCTCGTCGTGATCGCCAACGATTTACCGCCCGCTGTGCGCGGCAGAATGAAGCTATGGTTTATTGAACCACGCCCCAATGTGTTCGTTTCAGGTGTCAAAGATGCGGTTGCTAAAAAGGTGGTGGCATACCTATACGATCACTGCCCGCGTGAAAGTGGACTCATGGTTTTTCGTCGAATTTCAGACACCCCTGGCTATGAAATTCGCGGGGTAGGCGACACCAAACGTAACCTTACCGAGATTTCGGGCTTGCAATTAGTGATTGAAAAACAAATGCAGCCAGAGGCCGTTGCATAAGACGGAACAATTCACGGTATTTTGATACCCTTGTTAAGGGGGGGATTTTCAAACTACTGCATGTTGTGGTTTAATAACGCTCATTAACAATATGTTGCTGTCTTCCCCACGCCCGTGGGGGTGTTTCTTCTGCGGCCTCGATTGTCGCGCGGTTAGACTCGTCTTCCCCACGCCCGTGGGGGTGTTTCTTGACTCGCCGTTCGCGAGCAGCTCGACCCGTTGTCTTCCCCACGCCCGTGGGGGTGTTTCTGACTGTCGCCGCCATATCGATTACTATATCAGGTCTTCCCCACGCCCGTGGGGGTGTTTCTGCGGTGCCACCGGACTTGCCCGACGGATGTGAGTCTTCCCCACGCCCGTGGGGGTGTTTCTACTAGAAAAAGCAATATTTTTGATGGAGAAGTGTCTTCCCCACGCCCGTGGGGGTGTTTCCGGCAATTTTATACGTCCCATGTATCGCAAGGGGTCTTCCCCACGCCCGTGGGGGTGTTTCCTATACGATATCAACTCTTCATATCCCTACGCTGTCTTCCCCACGCCCGTGGGGGTGTTTCCTTGTCAGACTTTATTTCGCCTGTTTTTTTGTCGTCTTCCCCACGCCCGTGGGGGTGTTTCTCATATTTTTCGCCGAATTTCGCCAGCGGTGCGGTCTTCCCCACGCCCGTGGGGGTGTTTCTGCAGCCAGCGCCAAAGCCGCCACGGCTATCTCGTCTTCCCCACGCCCGTGGGGGTGTTTCCGTTGGCTTACGTGAGTGCCCAGTCCGCGCGTGGTCTTCCCCACGCCCGTGGGGGTGTTTCTCTAATAAAATACCGGTGGTCGCGAAAGCCATCGTCTTCCCCACGCCCGTGGGGGTGTTTCTGCGTCTACATCTCTCGAGTCCGGCAACATTCGGTCTTCCCCACGCCCGTGGGGGTGTTTCTCCGTTAGTTACGGCGGGGGCTCATGATACCGAGTCTTCCCCACGCCCGTGGGGGTGTTTCTGGGCGTTCTCTTTAATGTGGGTTGATACGGTAGTCTTCCCCACGCCCGTGGGGGTGTTTCTCATCTTTTTCGCCGAATTTCGCCAACGGCGCAGTCTTCCCCACGCCCGTGGGGGTGTTTCCCACAAAACCGACATCGCTTTTTTCCAGCTTTAGTCTTCCCCACGCCCGTGGGGGTGTTTCTATACTTTTATCCCATCCATTCCCCACGGAGCGGTCTTCCCCACGCCCGTGGGGGTGTTTCTTAAAAGCGCCGATCCTACCACCGCCCCCACTAGTCTTCCCCACGCCCGTGGGGGTGTTTCTTGATGAGCCTCTGTTGAATCGGGGAAGTAATGGTCTTCCCCACGCCCGTGGGGGTGTTTCCGGCGCCGCTACGGCTATCGCAGCCACCGCTAAGTCTTCCCCACGCCCGTGGGGGTGTTTCCAATACCGATGCGCGCCTGGTCAATTCGGGTGGGTCTTCCCCACGCCCGTGGGGGTGTTTCTTGGTCGAGGCCGCATTATTCACGTCCGCCGCCGTCTTCCCCACGCCCGTGGGGGTGTTTCTCAATCGCGGCATACCCGCCAGCGGCCTGTATCGTCTTCCCCACGCCCGTGGGGGTGTTTCTCATTCCATCCTGTTTTACCGTGCCGCCCGTCAGTCTTCCCCACGCCCGTGGGGGTGTTTCTCGACAATATGTCAGCTATAGACGCTTATCACGGTCTTCCCCACGCCCGTGGGGGTGTTTCGTATAGAAGCGAAAGCGTCGATTAACTGCTCTAGTCTTCCCCACGCCCGTGGGGGTGTTTCCTGACGCGGCCCGATGCACTGTACTGAGATGCCGTCTTCCCCACGCCCGTGGGGGTGTTTCTTCCTGCGTTTCACGTACTGAGATGCCCAAGCTGTCTTCCCCACGCCCGTGGGGGTGTTTCTTTGCACCTTTGTCGTCGCGCCGCCGACTACGTGTCTTCCCCACGCCCGTGGGGGTGTTTCCACATTGGGGTCAAGCAAGATGCGGTCGGTCGTGTCTTCCCCACGCCCGTGGGGGTGTTTCTGACTTCGACTACTCTATGCTATCGCGCGATAAGTCTTCCCCACGCCCGTGGGGGTGTTTCTTCTTTGTCCGGACGATATGGTATGCGCAGCGAGTCTTCCCCACGCCCGTGGGGGTGTTTCTGAAAGCCTCCGCTGACTGCCTCGCGCTGATTAGTCTTCCCCACGCCCGTGGGGGTGTTTCTAGCAAGGTGTGCAAAGTTGGCGAGGCTCGGTTGTCTTCCCCACGCCCGTGGGGGTGTTTCCGCTGTAATCACCGTCCGACGTTAACACGCCAAGTCTTCCCCACGCCCGTGGGGGTGTTTCTCGGGCATGATAACCACGTTTTTATTGTGCTTCGTCTTCCCCACGCCCGTGGGGGTGTTTCTCTCGCGGTCGCGGGCATTCGCGCGGTCATTCGGTCTTCCCCACGCTCGTGGGGGTGTTTCTTCAGGCGGGGTTGTTTCAAGGTAGATTCTGACGGTCTTCCCCACGCCCGTGGGGGTGTTTCCACGATGAGCTTATGGCACAGGGAAGGGTATGGGTCTTCCCCACGCCCGTGGGGGTGTTTCTTTCTGGCGTCTGGAAATTTCTCGCGCGGTGCGGTCTTCCCCACGCCCACAAAGCAACTTGGCCGATTTCTATCGTGAGCTGGGCGACATCTTCGCAGTACCGCTGCGCCCCTCCAATCGCTGGGGCGGCTTCAAGGCGTTGCGCGAGCGCTGGTTCAGCCATCTTGAGTCCAGTCGTTGCCGACCGGTTTTGCTCATCGACGAAGCGCAGGAGATGACCCCGCAAGTGCTGTCTGAGCTGCGCCTTCTGGCCAGTGCCCGTTTCGATTCACAGCCGTTGTTGTGCATCGTCATGGCGGGCGATGCCAGGCTGATTGATAAGCTGCGCCGCGAGGAGCTCGTTCCCCTAGGCAGCCGGATCCGTACTCGTCTTGCCACCGAATTTGCCAGTCGCGATGATCTGATGGCCTGTCTCGATCATTTAATTTCGGAGGATGAAAAGCCGTTTGATCTGCCGCAGGGGGGGTAGGGTAAAGAATTGTTTGCCTGCAGTTCCATCTGTTCTTGAGCAGCAACGCATTGTCGCGAAGGTGAATGAGCTGATGTCGCTGTGCGATCAGCTCAAAGTGCGCATCACCGATGCCAGTCGATTACAGCAGAAGCTGGCGGATGTGCTGGTCGAACAGGCAGTGGCGTGATTGCAACACAAACAAAAACGCTCCTAGCAGCAGGAGCGTTTCATTCCTATATAGTCATCCAACGATTGTTAGAGCAGGGTTATGTGTCCGCGAATGACGGACAGAATTAATCCCAGCTTAGCGTGCCGCCGGTCTGATATTCGGTGACGCGGGATTCAAAGAAGTTCTTTTCCTTTTTTAAATCAATCATTTCCGACATCCACGGGAATGGATTGGTCGCGCCCTGATACAGGATATCCACGCCGATCTGCTGGCAGCGACGGTTGGCGATAAAGCGCAGATACTCCTTGAACATGGTGGCGTTCAGGCCGAGGATGCCGCGCGGCATGGTGTCTTCGGCGTAAGCGTATTCCAGTTCCACGCCTTTTTGCATCAGGCCGCGAATTTCCTCACGGAATTCGGTTGTCCACAGGTGTGGATTTTCCATCTTGATCTGGTTGATCAGATCCACGCCGAAATTCAGGTGCATGGATTCATCGCGCAAAATGTACTGGTATTGCTCGGCCGCGCCGGTCATCTTGTTCTGGCGACCTAAAGCCAGAATTTGTACGAAGCCAACGTAGAAGAACAGCCCTTCCATGATGCAGGCAAACACGATCAGACTGCGCAGTAGCGCCTGATCGGCTTCCGGCGTACCGGTCTTGAATTCCGGATTGGTCAGTACATCGATGTACGGCAGCAGGAATTCGTCCTTGTTACGGATGCTCGGTACTTCGTGATACATGTTGAAAATCTCGCCCTCGTCCAGCCCCAGACTTTCCACGATGTACTGGTAGGCGTGGGTGTGGATCGCTTCCTCGAAAGCCTGACGCAGCAGGAACTGGCGGCATTCAGGATTTGTGATATGACGGTACGAGCCCAGCACGATATTGTTCGCGGCCAGACTGTCTGCCGTGGTGAAGAAGCCTAGATTGCGTTTGATCAGACGGCGCTCGTCATCAGACAGCTTGTCGCTCTTCCACAGCGCGATGTCGGCGGTCATGTTCACTTCCTGCGGCATCCAGTGATTTGCACAAGCGGCCAGATATTTTTCCCACGCCCATTTGTATTTGAACGGTACGAGCTGGTTGACGTCTGCCTTGCAATTGATGATGCGCTTGTCTTCCACGCGGATGCGACCGGTGGCGCTTGTTTCAGTCGCCGTTGCTGGCGCTGCTGGCATCGCTGCGGTCGTCGCGCTAGCCGGGAAAACGGACTGGCTGGTGGCCGGCTTTGCTAAACGTGCAGCGATATCAGCGGCCGATGCCGTTGGGGCAATGATTTCGTCGTCAAAAGTTAACATGGTTGTTCCTTACTATTTATACATTCCTGAAAGCCTGTAGAAAATGTAGGGTGGATAAAGTCGCGTATGCGATGTATCCACCGCAATCATTGGTGGAAACGCTACGCTTATTCCACCCTACAAGCTGAGTATTGGCAGGCTTCGCACTCTGGGTTATGGCTCTACTATTTTTTACTATTTGTGTCGCCGAAATCCTGAATGTGAAGCTGATTACTGACAAGCCTCACATTCAGGATTGTCAATCGAGCAGAACTGCGACTCTTGCACTTCGCCGCCGCCAACTGCTACTGCATTCAATGCACCCGCGCGTCCGGTCGATTTCTCGGCTGAAGTCGCGCCCAGTGTGCGCAGATAATAAGTTGTCTTCAATCCGCGCAACCACGCCAGTTTATAAGTGTCATCCAGCTTGCGGCCCGATACGCCTGACATGTAGATGTTCAGCGATTGCGCCTGATCGATCCACTTCTGGCGACGTGATGCCGCTTCGATCAGCCAGAGCGGTTCGACTTCGAATGCGGTGGCGTACAGGCTGCGCAACTCGGCCGGAATACGGTCAATTTTCGCCAGACTGCCGTCGAAGTACTTCAGGTCGGAGATCATCACTTCATCCCACAGACCCAGTTCCTTCAGGTCGGAAACCAGATGATCGTTGATTACGGTGAATTCGCCGGACAAGTTCGATTTAACGAAGATGTTCTGGTAAGTCGGTTCGATGCAAGCCGATACGCCGATGATGTTGGAAATCGTCGCAGTCGGTGCAATTGCCACGCAGTTGGAATTGCGCATACCGTATTGTGCAATGCGGCTGCGCAGTGCATCCCAGTCCATGCTGACTGAGGTATCGACTTCGACATAACCGCCGCGCTCTTCGCGCAATAAATCCAGCGTATCTTGCGGCAAAATACCGCAATCCCACAGACTGCCCTTGTAGCTGGCATAGCGACCGCGCTCTTCAGCCAGTTCGGTCGATGCCCAGTAGGCGTAATAGCAAACCGCTTCCATCGAACGATCGGCGAACTCAACCGCCGCATCCGATGAATAAGGCAGGCGCAGGGCGTGCAGACAATCCTGGAAACCCATGATGCCCATGCCGACCGGACGGTGCTTGAGGTTGGAGTTGCGCGCCTTGGCAACCGCGTAGTAATTGATGTCGATTACGTTGTCCAGCATGCGCATTGCAGTATTGATGGTGCGGCGCAGTTTGCCGTGGTCGAGTTGACCGGCTAACACGTGACCTTGCGGGTACAGGTGGGCAGGCAGATTCACCGAACCCAGATTGCACACGGCGATCTCGTCTTCATTGGTGTTCAGCGTGATCTCGGTACACAGGTTGGAGCTGTGTACCACGCCTACGTGCTGCTGAGGCGAGCGGATGTTGCAAGGATCTTTGAAGGTGATCCAGGGGTGGCCGGTTTCAAACAGCATGGTCAGCATCTTGCGCCACAGACCGGCCGCCGGAATCGTCTTGTACAGCTTGATTTCGCCGCGTTCGGCGCGCGCTTCATAATCGGCGTAAGCCGCTTCAAACTCGGTGCCGAATAAATCGTGCAAATCCTTCACGTCAGAAGGAGAGAACAGTGTCCACGTTCCGCCTTCCATGACGCGCTTCATGAACAGGTCAGGTATCCAGTTGGACGTGTTCATGTCGTGCGTGCGGCGACGATCGTCACCGGTATTCTTGCGCAAGTCCAGAAACTCTTCGATGTCCAGATGCCAGGTTTCCAGGTAGGCGCATACCGCGCCCTTGCGCTTGCCGCCCTGATTGACCGCGACGGCGGTATCGTTGACTACCTTCAGGAAGGGAACTACGCCTTGAGATTCGCCATTCGTACCCTTGATGTGCGCGCCCAGTGCGCGGACCGGCGTCCAGTCATTGCCCAAACCGCCGGCAAACTTGGCCAGCAGCGCGTTTTCCTTGATCGCGTCGTAGATGCCTTCCAGATCGTCCTCTACGGTGGTCAAGTAACAAGAAGACAGTTGCGGGCGACGTGAGCCTGAATTGAACAGGGTAGGGGTGGAGCACATAAAGTCGAAACCGGACAACAGACGGTAAAACTCGATGGCGCGCGCCTCTCTGTCGATCTCGTTCAGTGCCAGCCCCATCGCCACGCGCATAAAGAAAGTCTGCGGTGCTTCGATGCGTGTGCCGCCGATATGCAGGAAGTAACGGTCATACAGGGTTTGCAGGCCGAGATAGCCGAATTGCAGATCGCGTGAGGCATCCAGTTCGCGCGCCAGACGCGGCAGATCGAAGCTCGCCAGACGTTCATCGAGCAAGTCGGCGGCGATGCCGCGCTTGATGTATTTTGGAAAATACTCCGCGTAGCGCGTGGCCATGTCGGCAGGTGCCACGTCTTCACCCAGCACTTCGCTGCAAATGTTGTTGAGCAGCAGACGTGCGGTGACGAAATTGTAGGCCGGTTCCTTTTCGATCATTGCACGCGCGGACAGAATCAGGCACTTGTGTACTTCGTGCAGCGGTACACCATCGTACATATCTTTTAGGGCGCCGCGTATCACCAGTTCCGCATCGACTACCTCGCCTAAACCTGTGCAGGCCGATTGCACCAGTGCCGTGATGCGATCCAGATCCAGCGGTTGTACCGAACCATCCACGCCGGTGACGTTGATTACATGAACCGGTTCCTGAGTCTTGGCTTGTGCGCGCGAACGGGCGTGCTCTTCACGGTATAACACATAGGAGCGGGCGACATCGTGTTCGCCGGAACGCATCAGGCCCAGTTCGACCTGATCCTGAATGTCCTCTATATGTAGTGTGCCACCGTGAGGTTGGCGACGCATCACCGCATTGACCACGCCACGGGTGAGTTGCTCGACGATTTCACGAACTCGTGCCGAGATCGCACCCTGACCGCCGTTGACGGCGATAAAGGCCTTGGTCATGGCGATGGATATTTTAGCCGGTTCAAACGCGACCACCGAACCGTTGCGGCGAATCACTTTGTATTGGTCAAACTTGTTGTCCGCTGATGTGTCGGAGGAGGCGTTGGGCAAAGCGGCTGAATCGCTATAGGCTGCGCTGTTTGTCATGGATGGTTTTCCTGAAAATATGCTTGTTTGAAAAATTCTTTAACCACTATATCTAGTATTTTTTTAAGTGGCGAACGCTGATTGTAGTGTTGTTTGGCAATATTGCAAGCAAAAAAATATCAATAAATCACGTTGAAAATTAACCATGATTAATCAACGGACTGCAAGGGGAAGTGAAGGGTAAATCAGCAGGTAAGTCTGGTCAGGTAACGCAGCCAGTCGAAATGCGGGCCGGGATCGGTCTTGCGGCCGGGGGCGATATCACTATGACCGGCGATGCCACGGACGGGCAATGCGGCGCGCAGCGTGATGGTCAGTCGGTGCAGCGCGGTGTATTGCGCATCGGTAAACGGCACAAAATCGCTGCCTTCGAGTTCAATGCCTATGGAAAAATCATTGCAGCGTGACTTGCCTTGCCAGACGGACAGTCCCGCATGCCAGGCGCGCTGTAAAATCGAGACAAACTGGATTAACTGACCATCGCGGCGGATATAAAAATGCGACGAGACCCGGCCTTCCGGGATGGTTCGGTAATAAGGATGAGCATCCAGATCCAGCGTGTTGGTGAATAACTGCTGTACGCCGTCACCGCCGAATTCTCCGGGGGGCAGGCTGATGTTGTGTATCACCAGCAGGTAAATGTCAGTGGTTTCCCTTTCGTCGAAATTGGGCGAGGGTAAATGCTCGCAGCCGGTGAGCCAGCCGTGCGGGTCTAATTCGTGCGGTGCTTTATTGTTCGGCATCATCGCTACCCGCCGGGCTTTTGATGCCCAGCCGCTCCATACGGTAGCGCATGGTGCGGAAGGTGAGTCCCAGCAATTTTGCAGCGGCGGTGCGGTTAAAGTGAGTTTGCTGCAAGGCCTCCAGCAACGCTTCCTTTTCAACCTTGTCGAGATAGTCGGGCAGCGGATATTTGTCGCTGACTTCGCCTATTTCAGAGGCATGATGCGTGGGCGGCGTCAGATGCAAGTCCTCCACCCTAATCAGTCCGTCTGCACATAGCGCCAGCGCGCGCTCGATGATGTTTTCAAGTTCTCGAACATTTCCAGGAAAATCGTATAGTTGCAGTGCGCATAGCGCTTCATTTGAAAATTGAACCTGTGCACCGGCGCGCAAGCGTTCCAGCATCTTTCGGGAAATTTCTGAAATATCCTCGCGTAATTCGCGCAGCGCCGGCATCTGGATAGGAATGACATTCAGGCGGTAGTACAGATCCTGGCGGAACAAGCCCTGTTTGACGCGCCCGGCCAGGTCGCTATGCGTGGCACTGATGAGCCTTACATCGACGGGTTCTTCACAGGTGGCACCGACCTTGCGCACCTGTTTTTCCTGGATGACGCGCAATAGTTTGACTTGCATCAGCAAGGGCAGGTCGGCCACTTCGTCGAGGAACAGTGTTCCGCCATTCGCAGCCTGAAAAAAGCCTTCCTTGTCTTTGTCGGCGCCGGTAAATGCCCCTTTCTTGTAGCCGAAAAACTCACTTTCCATCAGATTTTCCGGAATGGCACCGCAGTTCACCGAAATCATAGGCTGATCTCGGCGCGGACCACTTTGTACGATGAGGCGTGCCGCGAGCTCTTTGCCACTGCCCGATTCTCCGCTGATATGCACCGGTGCCTGGCTGCGTGCTACACGCTCGATCAGATCGCGTACCTTACGCATCGCCGGAGAATGTCCCAGCAACAGCTTGTCATCGGAAGGGCGGGGCACCGGCAGATTGAGCGCCGATTTAACCAGAGTGCGCAGTTGTGCCAGCGAGAGCGGCTTGGCCAGATAATCAAAGGCGCCCGCCTTGAGCACGGTGATTGCATTTTCCATGTTGCCGTGCGCGGTGATGACCGCCACAGGGATGTCGAGTTTATGACCGGTGATGTGTTTTACAACTTCCAGGCCATCGCCGTCAGGCATACGCATGTCGGTCAGGCACAGGTCATAGTGACGTGCACTCAGTTTTTCCAGCGCCTCGCTCACGCAATGAGCCTTGTCTACACACAGCCCCATTTTGAGCAGCGTCATCTCCAGCAGTTCAAGGATGTCAGGTTCGTCATCAACCAGCAGCACGGTGCGTCCCGTGGCTGTATTTGATATGTCGCTGTGTTGTGCTTTTGTGCTTTGCATATCCGTCACGCCTGTGGTTCGGTCTGTCGCCGGTACTCTCCGAAAATGATGCGAAAAACGGCACCCGCTGAGGGATGGCCTGCTGTATTTGCCGGCGTATGATATTCCAGCTGTGCGCCGTTTGCTTCGCATAATTCGCGCGCGATATATAAACCCAGTCCGGTTCCCTGATCGGCGGTGGTAAAAAATGGCTCGAACAGACGCGCCTGATTGGCTGCTGGCACGCCCGGGCCGTCATCTTTGATGTCCAATATCACGCGCATATTGTCAGTTTGGGTATGCAAGACCAGGCTGCCCGGCAGGCGCTGGCAGTAGTGCAGGGCATTGCCGCACAAATTCAATAACACCTGGCGCAAGTGGCCACGGTCAAAGCTGACCAACTGTGCTTGCGTCGAGTGCAATACCAGCAATCCTGCACTGAGCCGTTCAGCCTGATTGAACTCATCGACAAACACCGGCAACCAGGCGTTTAGATCGAAAGTTTCGGCTTGCGCCCTGTCGCGACGATTTAACTGCATGACGTCTTGCACAATCCGGTTGATGCGCCGGGTATTTTCGCCAATCAGTTGCAATAAGCGTACTTGTCTGGCATCGCCCTGCTCTTCCTGTAATAACTCGGTCGCATAGCTGATGGCGGATAAGGGGTTGCGCACCTCATGAGCCAGATTCGCAGTCAGGCGTCCCAATGCGGCGAGTTTGATTTGTTGCGCTTCGGCCTGCACACGTTGCATGTCTTCCAGAAAGATCACGGCGCCCTGTGCGACATCGCGTTCTATCGGTACGAAATGCAGCCTGGCCTGTAAGCCGCCATCCAGTTGTATGGTAGTGCGCACGTTGAGTGCATTGGCCTGCCAGTTGGTATAGCGTTGCTGTAGTAAGGGGAAGCTGTCAGACAGCGCATTGCCTGAGGCTGCGCTATGGTGCAGCAGGCGTGCGGCGCTGGGATTCATCTGTATGATATTGCCGCTGTCGTCCACCACCAGCACGCCATCTTGCATGTCGCGCATTACCAGACGATTTGCTTCGGCCATGCCGATCAACTCACGGCCGCGACGCTGCGCCAGTTTCTGGTTATACAGCGCGTACTGAGCGAGTTTATGTGCCAGGCCGGCTACTGCGAAGTAGGACAGGCAGAGCAGGCCGACCTGAATATATTGCGTGACAGGCGCACCGTCGTGCAGCACGGCGAAAGCGTGTTCCAGCAGCGCGGCGATGCTCGCCAGTGCTGCAAAAAACAGGGTGATGCGGCCGCGACTGACGATGCCTGCCACGGCCAGCGAGATCATCAGTAACAGGCCGACGCTGCTCCGTATTCCTCCGCTGGCATGGGCTAATACCGTCAGGGCGACTATGTCGCTGCACACCTGCCCGGATAACTGCCAGGAAAAGGATAGCCAGCGTAGTCGCAGCGGGATAAATGACAGCATGACGAGAGCGGCGTACAACAGGCCGGTCACCAGGAACAAGCGGCCTTTTTGCATGCCGAACAGCGATTCGGCATCGAAGATCAGGGCGATGAAGAGAATAAAGCTAACCAGTGCCAGCCGATAAGCATTGAAGTAACTCAAAGAGCGCCAGAAATCGGCGGGTATGGCGTCGGCAGGCTGTATATTCAAGATGCAGGCAGCTTATTTTCGATACGCAGTGCGATGCGCATCGCAGCAAAAGATCTGTTCGCCGTCACGGATGCTCTCACTGGCGGGAAGGTGGACGCCGCATTGCAGGCACTTTACCATGTTATCTGTAATATCTTGTTTTTTAACAAAAATATTTTTTTTGTAGGACTTGATCAGCAGATAGATCAGGGCGGCAATAGCGAATAAAAATATCAGGCGACTCATATGAACTCCGTTGCGTCGAGCAATTGAACCCCGGCCGCTGCCGACTCGCGAATCTGTCGCGTTATCCGGCTAAGCGCCCCGAGGCGGGCATTAACGAAACTCGCGTAGCGATTCGTTTGCCCTTGCCCTCGCTTGCGGGGGAAAGTTGAAAAGGGGGAACGGGCATAGCGAGCTTCATTATCAGGGGTGGCATCATTGCCATGCCCGTTAGTACTGCCGTGTCGCGGCAAAGTGCGCCAATTCAATCAGGCATTTTTTATATGGCGAATCGGACAGATCGGCGATCGCCAGACAGGCTTGGTCTACTTCACGCATGGCTTGCAGGCGCGTGAACTCCAGTGCGCCGGTCGCATGAATGATTTGCAGTACTTTGGCAAAATTTTCCACGTCTCCCTGTTCGATGGCGGAGCGGACGACGAAGGCTTGTTCCGGTGTGCCGTGTTGCATTGCATAAATCAGCGGCAGCGTGGGCTTACCTTCGGCCAGGTCATCACCCAGATGTTTGCCGGTCTCCTGCTCATTGGCAGAATAGTCCAGTACATCGTCGATTAACTGAAAAGCCGTACCCAAATGCATACCGTATTTGGCAGCCGCAGCCTCTTCCTCTGCGGAAGATTTGGCCAGTATTGCGCCCAGACGCATGGCGGCTTCAAATAGTTTTGCGGTCTTGTAGTGAATGACGCGCATGTAGTTTTCAGCGTCCACATCTGCATCGTTGCAATTGAGCAATTGCAGCACTTCACCTTCGGCGATTACATTGGTCGCGTCCGAGAGCGTCTGCATGACACGCATTTCGCCTACTTCAACCATCATCTGAAAGGCGCGCGAATACAGGAAATCGCCGACCAGGATGCTGGCCGCATTGCCGAACAGAGCGTTAGCGGTCTCGCGGCCACGGCGCAGGCCGGACTCATCGACGACATCGTCATGTAACAGGGTCGCAGTATGAATAAATTCAACGACAGCAGCCAGATCGTGATGATGCAAGCCCCGGTAAGAAAATGATTTTGCAGATAAGACCACCAGCGCCGGACGCAGGCGTTTACCCCCGCTACCGACGATGTATTCGGCGACCTGATTGACCAGCAGCACATCGGAGTACAGCCGTGTGCGTATCACCTGGTCGACAGCAGCCATGTCGGCTGCGAGCAACTGATTGAAATTTTTTAAAAACACTTTCCGTCCTATAGAGGCAATGCGAACATCAGAATGGTGGCTGGCTTTTATGCACACTTCTTTTTGAGTTCGGCATTGTCGCATAAAAAACGACTTAGTCGCATCCGACTGTAGAGGGAGTACGCCATAAATAGAGGCCGATGGCGATGCCAACCCCGCTGAGCAGCAGTACATAGTGCGCCGGAGCCAGCGGGTCGATCGGAAGCAGCAGGCTGACTAATACCGGTGTCAACCCGCCAAAAATGGCATAGGCGACGTTGTAGGAAAAAGATAAGCCGGAAAAGCGCACCGCAGGCGGGAAGGCGCGCACCGCAGCGCCGGGCACTACGCCGATGACGCCGACAAAGAAGCCGCACAGCGCGTACAGGGTGTTAATGGACTCGGGTGCAACGGCCATTTGCTGGTAAAACAGCATGGCAGTACCGCCCAGCATCAGGCAGCCTGCCATCATGACCCGTCCGGGGCCGAAACGGTCTGACAACACGCCGAAGAAGATGCAACCGGCGCTTAAAAATAATGTAGCGATGCTGTTGGCCTGCAGCGCTACCGTGGCAGGAATGCCGTACAGTTTCTGCACCAGTGTGGGCGTCATCAGTATCATCACTACGATCGCTGCCGACAGCAGCCAGGTCATGGACATGGTCAGGAGGATGGCGGGGCGGTGTTCGCGTATCACGGTCTTGAGCGGCAGTTCATCGGCCAGCGCCTGTCGTTCCTGCATTTCTTTAAATACGGGTGTTTCGTGCAGATATTGACGCAACCACACGGAAAATAGTCCGAACAGGCCGCCCAGAATGAAAGGGACGCGCCAGCCTTCACTGAGTAACTCAGCGGGTGTGTAGATCTGGTTGATCGCACCGGCCACCAGCGAGCCGAGTAAAATTCCGCCGGTGAGTCCTGCGGTCAGGGTGCCGCAGGCAAAGCCGACATGACGGGCGGGTACATGTTCGGCGACGAATACCCAGGCACCCGGCACCTCGCCACCGATGGCCGCGCCCTGCATGATGCGCAACGCCAGCAGGAGGATGGGGGCACCGACGCCGATTACGGCAAAGGTGGGCAACAGGCCGATCGCCAGCGTGGGCAGCGACATGAGCAAAATGCTTAGCATAAACATGCGCTTGCGGCCCAGCAGGTCACCGAAATGCGCCATGATGATACCGCCTAGGGGACGGGCGAGGTAGCCTGCCGCGAAGATGCCGAAAGTTTGCAACTGTCTTAGCCATTCGGGCATGTCGGGAGGGAAAAAGAGTTTTCCTATCACCACCGCAAAGAACACGAAGATGATGAAATCGTAGAATTCCAGCGCGCCGCCTAAGGCAGATAAGGCCAGGGTTTTGTAATCGCTGCGCTTGAGTGTCGACATGGGGTGGATCATATTTGAAGGGTTTATTCAGACTGGCCGGCCTGGGGGGCGGGATTATTCACCGGTCTGGGCAGTGATCTGCGTTCGACGAATTTTTCCTGTGCCTTTACTCTGAAAATTCTGACGACTTCAGGGATTTTGCGCAGATTGCGCATGATGCTGGCCAGGTGCATGCGGTTGTTCACCTCCAGGGTGAAGTGCAGTGCGGTGTATTCGCCTTCGTTGGCGAAATTGATGTTCTCGATGTTGGAATCCGAATCGGAGATGACGCCAGCGACTTTGGCCAGTACGCCGCGCTGATTGGCGACCAGCAGTTTGATGCTGACCGGGAAGGTGCGGGTGATATTCTTGTCCCAGGCGACATCCAGCCATTGCCCGCCGTTGCCCCTGCCTTTGCGCAGCGCCGTGCAGTCATGGGTATGTACAACCAGTCCCTGACCGCTCTTGATGACGCCGATGATAGGATCTCCCAGAATAGGGTGGCAACAGGTGGCAAATTGCACCGCCATGCCTTCCGTGCCCTGAATGGTGATGACGGAATTGCCGAGTATTTCACCGCTTAACGTTTCGGCGCCGCAGGCTAGCTGTCTTGCCACGACCATGTTGAGGCGACGCCCCAAACCGATATCGGCCAGAATTTCCTGTTGTGTTTTAATGCCGGTATCCCTGAGCAGTTTGTTCCAGCAGGCTTCCTTGATCTCACTCTGTTTGATGCCCAGCGCGTGCAGGGCCTGACCCAGCAGTCGTTCGCCCAGTTGCACGGATTCGCCCGATTGCATGGTCTTGAGAAAATGGCGAATGTGGCTGCGCGCTTTGCTGGTGGTGACATAGGCGAGCCAGGCTGGATTAGGTTTGGCATGCGGTGCGGTAATAATTTCCACCCGATCGCCATTGCGCAGTTCAGTGCGTAGCGGCACCAGTTCGTGGTTGATTTTGACAGCGATGCAGCGGTTGCCGATATCCGTGTGTACGCTGTAGGCGAAATCCACCGCCGTCGCGCCGCGCGGCAGCGAAAGTATCTTGCCCTTGGGGGTGAACACATAAACCGCATCGGGGAACAGATCGACCTTCAGGTGCTCCATGAATTCGGCGGAGTCTTTGCTCTCGCTTAAACTCTCCAGGAGTTCCTGCAGCCATTGATGGGTCTTCTTGTGCAGCTCGTTGATCGACGAATGGCCGCTCTTGTACAGCCAGTGCGAGGCGACGCCGGCATCGGCAATTTTGTGCATCTCCCGGGTGCGGATCTGGATCTCGATCGGCGTGCCGTAAGGACCGAACAAGGTGGTGTGCAAGGATTGATAACCATTCATTTTCGGGATGGCGATATAGTCTTTGAACTTGCCCGGTATGGGTTTGTACAAACCGTGCAGTGCGCCTAGCGTCACATAACAGGACGGTGAGTCTTCAACCAGCACGCGGAAGCCATAGATATCGAGCACCTCGGAAAAGGCCAGCGATTTACTCTGCATTTTTTTGTATATGCTGTAAATATTTTTTTCGCGCCCCGAGACTTCGGCTTCAATATGCTGGCTGGCTAAACGCTGTCTGATGGCGTCCAGAATTTTGCCTACTACTTCACGGCGATTCCCTCGCGCGACCTTGAGCGCCTTGGCCAGCACGGTGTAGCGGTTCGGGTGGATGTTCTTGAAGCTAAGTTCTTGTAATTCTTGATATATTTCATTGAGTCCCAGGCGGTTTGCAATGGGGACATAGATTTCCATGGTCTCGCGGGCGATGCGTTCGCATTTGTCCGGTCGCATCGCATTCAGCGTTCGCATATTGTGCAGGCGATCCGCCAGCTTGATCAGAATAACGCGTACATCGCGAGCCATCGCGAGCAGCATCTTGCGAAAGTTTTCCGCCTGGGCATCTTCGCGGGTTTCAAACTGAATTTTCTCCAGTTTGCTCAGGCCATCCACCAGTTCGGCCACCGGCTTGCCAAATTTTTCGGCAATTTGACCGGTGGTAATGTCGGTGTCTTCAACCACATCATGCAGCAGGGCGGCGATGATGGATTGTGCGTCAAGATGTAAGGGCGTGAGTATCCGTGCCACCGCGATCGGATGCGTGACATAAGGTTCGCCGGATTGACGGGATTGCCCGCGATGTGCGGCGTGGCTGAATTCCAGCGCTGCGCGGACGTGTTCGACGTCCTGAGGCTTCAGGTAACCTGAGACTTCCTCAATGAGTAAATCTGAGTCAGTCATTGCCTGTTTCTGGATAATTCAGTGCGGTGGTTAAGCCTGGCCGCGATTGAGAATTTCGATACCGACTTTGCCCTTGCTGATTTCGCGCAGGGCCACCACGGTCGGTTTATCTTTGCTGTCGGTCACCATGTGAGACGCGCCATTAGCGATCTGGCGGGCGCGATAAGCGGCGGCCAGCGTCAGGTCAAAGCGATTAGGGATATTGACTAAACATTCTTCTACGGTAATACGTGCCATGCTTTACTCCGGTTTTTGTAATTGATTGATTAAATGTTGATGTCGAGCCAGTTGTTTGGCGCCGCGTTTTCTGGCAGCGGTCACTACCGCATTGAGTTCGCGCAAAGCCTCGTTCAAATCGTCGTTGATGATAACATAATCGAATTCAGCGACATGCGCGACATCGTCACGAACGGCGGCCAAGCGGCGCGCGATGATGTCACCGTCATCTGTTCCGCGTCCCTTGAGTCGTTGTTCCAGTGCCGCAAGTGAAGGCGGCAGGATAAAAATGCTGACGCAGTCGGGGAATAGCCGGCGAACCTGAGTCGCGCCCTGCCAGTCGATTTCCAGCAGAATGTCCCGGTCCCGGGCATTTTCCTGGCTGATCCAGTGTTGTGACGTGCCATAATAGTTGCCGTAAACTTCGGCGCTTTCCAGAAATTCACCTCGTGCGGCCATTTTCTGAAAAGTTTCGCGACTGACGAAATGATAGGCGACACCATTTTTTTCACCTTCGCGCGGAGCGCGGGTGGTGTATGAAACAGACAAATCGATTTGCGAATTGTTAGCCAGCAAGGCGTGTACCAGGCTGGTTTTTCCGGCTCCGGACGGCGCGCTGATGATGAATAAGCTTCCTGACATAAAAACTCCCAATGATACGGTTGCAGGGTTTATTCTGCAATCTATTGATTAATAATTATTATTCCAGATTTTGTATCTGTTCTCGCATTTGCTCGATGAGGATTTTCATTTCCATCGCTGTGCGCGACACTTCTGCATCCACCGATTTTGAACCCAGGGTGTTGGCTTCGCGGTTTAATTCCTGCATCAGGAAATCCAGGCGCTTACCCACCGCGCCGCCTTGTTTGAGGATACGGTGCATCTCGGTCAGGTGGCTGGATAAACGCGATAACTCTTCATCGACATCGATCTTGCTGGCAAACAGAGTGATTTCCTGACGGATGCGCTCGTCTTCTGCGTTTTGCATCGCGTCTCTCAAGCGATTGATTAAGCGCGTCTCGTAGGCTGCGATCGCGGCCGGAACGTGTGGCATCACATCAAGACGCAGCGCCTCTATTTTTCCCAGGCGAACAATTAAGAACTCCTTGAGTTTTTCGCCTTCACGGGCGCGCGAGGCGGAAAACTCAAGCAAAGCGGTTTTCATCAGACCGGTCAGCGTCGCACGCATTTCATCGGCGGATGCGGTGGGCGTTTCCAGCATGCCGCGCCAGTTCAGTATATCGGCGACGCTCAAAACTGCGGCATCGGGCATGGCTGCTTGCACTTCAGTATTCCATGCAGTGAGTTGTTTGAGCAGGTTCAGATTGAGCGTCGTGTCGCCCAATACATCACGTGCAGCATAATTGATCCGGCATTCGACCTTGCCGCGTTGCAGTTGGGCGCTGATCAATTCGCGCAGGCCAACTTCGAAGCAGCGCAACTCTTCCGGCATGCGCAACTGGATGTCTAAATAGCGGTGATTGACGGCGCGCAGTTCTAAAGACAGGGAGCCTGCGGCAAATTCTGCGCTGGTGTTGGCGTAACCGGTCATGCTTAAAATCATGGTGTGTAGGTCCGATGCGAGAAAACGTTAATAAATAGCTGTCCGTCAGGGGCGCATTATATTACGATTGCAGGCTATGAATTTCTCTATCCATCAAGCCAGTCACATCGGCAACCGTAAATACAACCAGGACAGGGTCGCCTACGCGTACAGCCGGGACACTTTGTTGCTGGTGCTGGCGGACGGAATGGGCGGGCATCTGCACGGGGAAATCGCGGCTGGATTGGCGATCGACACCTTTGTTGAGTCTTTTGAACAGATGACGACCGATCCGGATGAGTTTATGAGTGTCTCGATGCGTGCCGCGCATCAGCGCATCATGGATTTGCCCGAGCCTTTAGATCACGCGTTTCCGGGCACGACCTGTGTCGTTGCGCTAATTCAAAACGGTACGCTGTACTTTGGTCACGCAGGGGACTCGCGTCTGTATTTGCTGCGCGGCGGCAAGATCGTTGCCCGCACTCTCGATCATTCGCCGGTGCAGTCGTGGCTGGCCTTAGGTATTATCGACGAAGACGAGGCGCGCACGCACCCGAAACGCAATCAGATCAGCAACTGCCTGGGCGGGGTCGAGGATATGTTCGAAATCGAATTAGGCAAACCCGTCGCGCTGCAACCGGGCGATGTGGTGTTTTTGTGCAGCGATGGGCTGAGCGGCCCGTTTTCAGAAAGGGAGCTGACTGCCGCGTTCGCTTTCGCGGTGACCCCGGTTGCGACCTCACTGGACGATCTGATCGTCCGCGCGGTGGCGCGCGAAAAGGGCAAAGCTGACAATGCCACCGGCATCGCAATGCGTTGGGGGAGCAGCGAGGCGGCTCATGACGCAGTGAATACGGTCACCCAAATTCTTGAAATAAAATAGTCTTTCCACTTTCCACTTTCCACTTTCCACTTTCCACTTTTTATTTATATTCCTATGCGCCCAAGCTCAAGAAACGCCAATCAACTGCGTGAAATACGCATGACACGTCATTACACCAAGCACGCCGAAGGATCTGTGCTGATCGAGTGCGGTGACACCAAAGTGATCTGTACCGCCAGCGTCGAGGAGCGTGTGCCGCCGCACAAAAAAGGCAGCGGTGAAGGTTGGGTGACCGCCGAATACGGCATGTTGCCGCGTTCTACCGGCAGTCGCATGGGCCGTGAAGCCGCCAAAGGCAAGCAGTCCGGACGCACCCAGGAAATTCAGCGACTGATCGGTCGCAGTCTGCGCGCGGTGGTCGATTTGAAAAAGCTGGGCGAGCGCACCATCCAAATCGATTGCGATGTAATACAGGCCGATGGCGGTACGCGCACCGCCAGCATCACCGGCAGCTTTGTGGCTCTGCACGATGCGGTCACAGGACTGATCGCGAAGGGTTTGTTGCAGGAGAGCCCGATCAAGAATTATGTCGCGGCGATCTCGGTCGGTGTGTATGCTGGAAATCCTGTGTTAGATCTTGATTATATTGAAGATTCTGAATGCGATACCGACATGAATGTGGTGATGCTGGGTAACGGTCATTTCGTCGAGGTGCAGGGTACGGCGGAAGGTCAGGCTTTTTCACGCAGTGAGATGGATGCTTTGCTGGCGCTGGCGCAGGGTGGTATCGCGGAACTGATCGCTATGCAGCGCGCGGTGCTGGCTGGCTAAGGCTAGTCGGTCAAGTGGGGTCAGGTCTTGCATTAACACATTTTTTTAAAAAATGTGTTAATGCAAGACCTGACCCCACCACCGGATAATGGTTTTGTAATAGTTGGCCATCTGAGTGTATCCGCATAATCTGCGGATTCAATGTCTTTTTTGTGTAAATGCCATGAATAAATTAGTTATCGCCTCTAACAATGCCGGCAAGTTGCGTGAATTTGCGCATATGCTCGCGCCGCTCGGTATCGAGGTGCTGACCCAGTCGCAACTGGGTATCTCCGAAGCCGAAGAGCCGCACTGCACCTTTATCGAAAACGCATTGGCTAAGGCGCGTCACGTCAGTCGCCAGAGCGGATTGCCGGCGCTGGCGGATGATTCCGGTATTTGCGTAGAAGCGCTGGATGGCGCACCGGGTGTGTATTCCGCGCGTTTTGCGGGCGATAACCCCAAATCTGATTCGGCCAATAACCAAAAGTTGCTGGCCGATATGCAAGGGGTTTCCGACCGCCGTGCGCACTACTACTGCGTGCTGGTGCTGGTACGTCATGCTGATGACCCGCAGCCCGTCATCGCCGAGGGCGAATGGCATGGCGAGATTGCGCATGAAGAGCGCGGGGACGGCGGTTTTGGCTACGACCCGATGTTCTGGCTGCCAACGTTGGGGAAGATGAGTTCTGAATTATCCCATGAGGAAAAGCATGCTATCAGCCATCGCGGCCAGGCGATGAAGGTGTTGCTGCAACGGATGCGGTCTTTATGACGGCGTTGCAAGCCGTATTGTTAAAAACCAATGCGGTCAATTTTACGGTCTTGCCGCCGCTGTCGTTGTATATCCACATTCCCTGGTGCGTAAAAAAATGTCCCTATTGCGATTTCAATTCGCACGAGGCGCGCATCAACGCCCTCCCCATAAAGGGGGAGGGCTGGGGTGGGGGTGAAAAGCCATTATTTCAGGAGAAAGAATACATCGCCGCGCTGGTGCGCGATCTGGAAATGGCACTGCCGCAAATCTGGGGACGTAAAGTCTACACGGTGTTCTTCGGTGGCGGTACGCCCAGCCTGTTGTCAGGCGAGGGTGTGGCGGAAATTTTGCGCCAGGTGCGCATGTTGCTGCCGCTGGCAGGGGATGCCGAAATTACGCTGGAGGCCAATCCGGGCACGGTGGAAGCGGCTAAATTCGCCGCTTACCAGGATGCCGGCGTCAATCGTTTGTCCATGGGGATACAGAGTTTTAACGATGTTCATCTGAAAGCTTTGGGGCGTATCCATAGCGCTGATGAGGCGCGCGCCGCGATTGCGATTGCGCAGCGACATTTCGATAATATTAACCTCGACCTGATGTATGCCTTGCCGGAACAGACGCTGGACCAAGCTTTGCTGGATGTAAAAACGGCCTTGTCGTTCGCGCCGCAACATTTGTCCGCATATCACCTGACGTTAGAGCCCAATACGCTGTTTTATCGCAATCCGCCTAGCCTGCCGGACGATGATGCGAGTGCCGATATGCAGGAGGGCATACAGGCACTGCTGGCCGCGCACGGTTACCAGCATTACGAGACTTCCGCCTTTGCGCAGCTGAATCGGCATTCCAAACACAATCTCAATTACTGGAAGTTCGGTGACTATTTAGGTATCGGTGCAGGCGCGCACAGCAAGCTGAGTTTTCCCGATAAAATCATCCGTCAGGCACGCTACAAGCAGCCGCAAGCTTATATGCAGCAAGTGGTGCTGGGCGTGCCGGTTCAGACGGAAAATGAAGTCAGTCGGGAAGAATTGCCGTTCGAATTCATGATGAACGCGCTGCGACTGAATCAGGGTTTTGACAGCAATCTGTTCGAGGAACGCACCAGCCTGCCCGTGATTGCCATCCAGCGCGAGTTAGCCGATGCCGAACGTCGCGGCTTATTGCACCGCGACATCACTCGCATCACCCCAACTCTGCAAGGCCAGCGCTTCCTCAATGATCTGCTGGAAATATTTTTGCGTTGATCGGATATTGCTGAATATTCATGTTGGTTTTATTTATTTTTAAGGATAGTATGTTATCCGTTTAGTTATAAATAAGCCAATATTGGACAATATGTTATCTGTTGATAATTTTGGAATTGGTTACACAAAAAACCGCATCGCACAACGGGCGAAAGACCGGCGCCTGGCGCTGAATCTATCCAGAAAAACGCTGGCGGAACGTTCTGGTGTGACTGAGGCAAGCCTGAAACGCTTTGAATTGACCGGTGATATTTCAATGGATAGTCTGCTCAGATTGGCGCTCGCGATGGAGTGCCTGAGTGATTTTGAAACGCTGTTTCCCGGTTACCAGTCGCTTCAATCGCTTGATGAAATCTGCAAGCCCGTGAGGCAGCGGGGCCGTGCGTGAAGACGATCAATAAGCTGATTGTGACGTCAAACGGCCTAAAAGTAGGTGAGTTGGTCGCAGGCAACCGCCAACAAATCGGCTTTCAATATTCCCCGGAATGGCTGGCAAAAGGCTATTCCTTATCCCCGTTGCGATTGCCCTTTGATGGATCAGTACACATCGCCGATAGCCGTCTTTTTGACGGTTTGTATGGTGTATTTGCCGATTCGCTGCCGGATGGCTGGGGCGTGTTATTGATGGATCGCTTCTTCAAACAACGCGGCATGGAACGTGCCGAAATCGGTGCGCTGGATCGGCTCGCTTATATTGGCACGCGGGCGATGGGTGCGCTGGAGTATCAACCCGAAACGCAACACTCAACGCCAATGTCAGCGGATCTGTTGGCGCTGTCTGAGTCAGCCCGCAAACTCATCGCAGGTGAATCCGGCGAGGTGCTGGATGAACTGATGATTGTGGGTGGGTCGCCGGGCGGTGCAAGACCTAAGGTGACGGTCGCTTTCTCGGCTGATTTTGGCCGATGTATTTCCGGAGTTGATGCCATACCCGATGATTTCTCGCACTGGATGGTCAAGTTTCATGCGAAAAATGACAACCAATATTCGGGTGTCATTGAATATATTTTTGCCATGATTGCGCAAGCGGCTGGCTTATTGATGCCCGAAACGCGCTTGCTTGATGTCGGATCACAGCGTTTTTTTGCCGTGCAGCGTTTTGATCGAAACGGGAATATTAAGAAGCATGTCTTGACCTTGGCAGGTTTAATGCACGCCGACTATCGAACGCCAGCGATGGATTATGAAGGCGTATTGGGTGCGACGGGCTGGCTAAGCCGGGACGTAAAAGAGATCGAAATGGCTTATCGGTTGGCCGTTTTTAACGTGCTGATAGGCAATAAGGATGACCACATCAAGAATTTTTCTTATCTGATGGACGGACGCTGGCGCATGTCACCCGCCTACGATTTGACCTCGACGGACGACCTGCGGGAGCATACGACAGCCATGATGGGCAATGGCCTGCCGGGTAAAAAGGAAATGAATTCGCTGGCTAAAAAACATGGCGTAAGTAATGCGAGTGAAATTCAGAAGCAAGTTCGCGAAGCGATTTCTCAATGGCAAACGCTGAGTTCGGATCTATTGCCCGCCAAGGTTGGTCAGGATTATGTGCGCAAACTAGCCAAAATCGATAAACGTGTTTTTGCTTAGATATCGGCAGCTCTTTCAAACGCATCACTCACGCTTTTTCATGGATGAACCTGAAAAACTTAGTTGCCGGTGCTGTAGGGGCGACAACTTCGCCAAAACAATGGATTGCGTTGCGGCTGAATCAGGGTTTTGACAGCAATCTGTTCGAGGAACGCACCAGTTTGAGCTTGCTGACTATGCGTCAAGAGCTGGAAGCAGCAGAAAAATGCGGCTTGTTATTCAGAGATCATAAAAAAATCGCCCCGACGATGCAGGGGCGACTTTTTCTAAACGATTTTCTGCAAATATTCTTGCGGGCAGCAACCTGAAATATTCAGGTCGTTTACCTTAGTGCTTAGGATGTGGCTTTGCGTTTTTGTCAAAGTCATTCTCTTTGTAGCAATGATCCAGATATTCAGACTTGTCCTTACCTTCCAGCTTCATGCTCTTGGCATTAGTGTCGCAATGCTGTTCTTTGTCATGTTGCTTAGCATGTGCGGTATTAGCAGGGGAACCGGCTTCTTTCAGGCAGCTCTTGAGGAATGCAGTACGGTCAGCAGCAGCGATTTTTGCTGCTTTGTCGGCGCAGTCATTGTGCTCGTGAGCGAATGAAGGTGTTGCGAATGCTGCCAGCAACAGGCAAGTCAGTGTGGCGATGTATTTCATGTTGGCTCCTTAGAATTGATGTACGGTGAAAAAGTGTTACGGCTCAGATTCTATCCTAAAGCTTTCGTTGAATCAAAGAAGCGTTCAGACAAACGCAATATATTTGCTTAAAACGAAAAAATAGGCAGGCTATTTCCGTCGAAACACCAGATCCCACACCCCGTGACCCAGATTAATGCCGCGTTTTTCAAATTTGGTCAGCGGACGATAGTCAGGACGAGGTGCGTAACCGGCGACCGTATTTTCTAACAGGGGTTCTGCGCTTAATACCTCCAGAACCTGTCCGGCATAGTTTTCCCAGTCGGTGGCAACGTGAATATAGCCGCCTGGTTTTAGTTTATGCATCAATTTTTCGATGAACGGTGCCTGGATCAGACGGCGTTTATTGTGGCGCGCCTTGTGCCAGGGATCCGGGAAGAAGATGTGCACGCCATCGAGCGTCGCCTCACCTATCATGTCGCGCAACACCTCCACTGCATCGTGCTGGACGATGCGGATGTTGGTGATTTCCTGTTCGTCCATCACCTTGAGTAAATTGCCAACGCCGGGCGTATGCACTTCCAGGCAGAGGTAATCGTTGCCGGGATGGGCTTTGGCGATGGTAGCCGTGCTGTCACCCATGCCGAAGCCGATTTCCAGTATCTTGGGCGCGACGCGCCCAAAGGCGGTTTCAAGATTCAGCGGGGTAGCGATGTAGGGAATGCCGAAAACGGGTTGCAGGGTATCCACGGCGCGCTGTTGCGCTACCGTGACGCGGCCTTGTCTCAAGACGTAACTGCGGATGTGGCGATTAACTTGAGCGCCGCGTAGCGACTCGTTTGCTTCCGCTCCCTCTAAAGGGAGCGGATTGAGGAGAGGGGGACAAGCTTGCTTGTCTTTGATGTCGTCGCTCATGGTGTCTAGCTGCGTACAGAGGCGATGATGCCGGCGGTCGGTGAGCTGGGGCTGGCGCTGTAGAGCTTTTTAGGCATCCGGCCTGCGAGATAAGCTTCGCGCCCGGCGGCGGTGGCCTTTTTCATGGCGGAGGCCATCAGGACGGGGCGTTGCGCACTGGCAATCGCGGTGTTCATCAATACCCCTGCGCAGCCAAGTTCCATGGCAATCGCTGCATCGGATGCTGTGCCCACGCCGGCATCGACGATTACAGGAACGCTCACGCGATCCATGATGAGTTGCAGATTCCACGGATTCAAGATACCCATGCCGGAACCGATCAGCGAGGCCAAAGGCATGATCGCCACGCAGCCGATGTCTTCCAGTTGTTTGGCGATGATAGGATCATCCGAGGTGTAAACCATCACCTGAAAACCTTCCGCGACCAGAATTTTGGCTGCGGCGATGGTTTCGATCACGTTAGGGTACAAAGACTGCGGATCGCCTAACACTTCGAGCTTAACCAGGCTGTGACCGTCCAGCAGTTCGCGTGCCAGACGCAGCGTGCGCACGGCATCGTCTGCGGTGTAGCAACCGGCGGTATTGGGCAAGTAGGTAAATTTTGACATCGGCACGGCGTCGAGCAGGTTGGGCTCATTGGCGTTTTGGCCGAGGTTGGTGCGGCGGATCGCCACCGTGACGATTTCGGCGCCGGAAGCATCCAGTGCCTCGCGTGTTTCGGCGAAGTCCTTGTATTTGCCGGTGCCAACCAGCAGTCTGGATGAATAGCTTTTTCCTGCGATGATGAGCGGGTCGTTCATGTTGTTATCCTTTGATTCTATTGTGTTAATTGTTATGATGGTTGATATGCCGTGATGAATCCCGACCTGCACTTACCCCCCGCCGACCGCGACGACGATTTCCAGCTTGTCACCCTCGGCGAGCACTCTTTCGAGATACTGGCTGCGCGGTACGATATCACCGTTTTTTTCCAGTGCGATGCGTTTTCCGGTATAACCAAGTTCGTCTATCAGCGCGGCAATGCTGCTGTGTTCGGGTAGTTGGCGCGCTGCGCCGTTCACATAGACAGTAATCACTTTCAATTTGCCCTTCAGTTACGGTAAAATGCGATGCTACCACGCGGGTGTAGTTCAATGGTAGAACGGCAGCTTCCCAAGCTGCATACGAGGGTTCGATCCCCTTCACCCGCTCCATCCCTACTTTCCCCTATTTCTGATCGTGCATGATGATGCGCGCGACGAACGCAATGGCCAGCACATTGGCCGCAATCGCTACATAGCCTACCTTGTCATAACCGATAATTTGTCCGGTTGCTGTCTGCGTGGTGATAAATCCCGCCAGCGTGGCTGCCAGTCCGCTGGCCAGTTGCTGCATGGCTGAATTGAGCGACATGAAGGTGCCGCGCAGTTTGGGTTGTGCCGCCGAAGTGATGATCGCCATCGCCGGGATCATGCGGCCTGATACCAGTACGAAAAATACGGTGGTGCAAGATACCCACAACCACAGCGGGGCGGATTGAATCTGGGTCACGGCGAAGAGCGGCAAGGTGGCCGAAACTGCAATAAGACGGTAGACCTTCACTTTGCCTGTGGCATCCGCCCAGCGTCCGATACGCCTTGAAGTCAGCAGGGTGGCCGCCCCGCCGAACAGGTAGATATAGAAAATATCCTGTTGCGCGATACCGAGGTTGGCGACCGCATAGACGGTGATGTAGGGGATGACGGTAAAGCCGGAAAACAGGATCAGCATGGTAAAGCCCAGCGCACGCAGGTGGTTGGCATCCCTCAGTACTTCAAACATCGCCGAGAAGGGGTGGGCGTGTTTTTCGGTGCTCAGATGGTGGCGCACATCAGGCAGGTGGCGCAACGCGATGAGCATAAACAGCACGGTGGTTGCGGCGATCAGGATGAAGGGCGCACGCCATTGGAAGTGATTGGCGAGCCAGAGTGAGAGCGGCACGCCCGCCACAGTGGACAGCGAAAATGCGGCAGAAATCACGCCGCTGGCGGTCGCTCTGCGTTCGAACGGAATCAAATCGCCCACCAGTGTTTGTACCATTGCGCCCATCACGCCGCCGAAGGCACCCGCCAGTCCGCGTGCGATCAGTAAAGTGGTATAGGTTGGCGAAAATCCGCAGGCTAAGGTTGCCATGCCGAACAGTGCAAATACGGTCAGCAAGAGGCGTTTTCGTTCGAATTTATCCACAAAAGTGGCGGCAAGCAGACCGGCTAAGGCGGCACTGAAACTGTAGGATGCGACCAGAAAACCGAATTCATGGGTGGTGATGGAAAATTCATGCATCAGGATAGGCCCTAACGGCATCATGATCATGAAATCGAGGATGTGGGAGAACTGCATACCGGCTAGCGTCAGCAGCAAATAACGTTCGCGTTGCGGGGTGAGGGTGGCTTGCATGGGACAAAAAATATAGAGGTAGCGGGTATTCTACCAGCGCGGCACGGCGTTCAGTCGCCTTGTTGGGTGGATATGCCTGTTTCGGGTGAGGGAATCCGGCGCAGGTTAATGGACACCGATATCCCAGGCGCAAACACAGTTTCTGCCACGGGCTTTGGCGCACAACAAAGCGTGATCGGCGCGCGAAATAGCGTCAGCAATGCTTTCGTCAGCGCCGATTTGCGTGACACCGAAAGATGCGCTGACGTTAATGATCTGGCCTGCGCCGATTTCAATTTGATGCGCGGCCAGATTTTCCCGGATGCGATTTAAAAATTGCTCGGCTTCATGGAGCCTGGTGTCGGGCAGGCAAAGCAGGAACTCTTCACCGCCATAGCGGAAGGTGATGTCATATGCCCTTAAGTATTTCATTAAAAACCCGGCCACTTCGCTCAATACCCGGTCACCGGCTGGGTGGCCGTATTGATCGTTGATCAGCTTGAAGTGATCCAGATCGACGATGCCGAGCGAGCATGAATGCGCGCCGCGCCGCACGCGCTCCGCTTCCTCGTGCAATCGGGATTCCATGGTGTGTCTGTTCCAGGCGCCCGTCAAATGGTCGACCGTGCAGATTTGCTGCAACAGTTCACTTTGACAGTGCCGGATGGCCAGTTTGAAATCCAGCGACGCATCCACAAAGCTTTCATAAGAGGTTTGTCGCGATGCGTTTTCCTGATGAAGTAATTGCAGCAACTGTCGTGCTGCATCGTGCATCTGTTCATGCGGAGCGGCCAATTGTTGCACGTTGGGCAGGCAGGCGAGCAATTCTTCCGGTAAAGCGCCGAACCATCGTCCAAATTCGCATGTCAGGTGTGCGTCCGGGCGGGTGTACGCCATCTTGCCGGGCTCCTGGCAGATGATCATGCGGTGAAAGTCCTTCAGCCACTGCTGATGCATGGCTAGCGCGATCCAGCTCCTTGACGATGGACAGCGCTTTATTGGTGTCGATGGATTTGTTGTGTGTCATATTTCTCACTAAACAAGTGTGCTGCGTACCGGAGAGTCGCTATTGTCTGCCTGATAAGCGGTCTTGGCTATGCCTTAGCGGATAAATCGTCAGATAAATAAGCGATAAGAATTTTTCAGTACCCCCCCGATATAGGGGGGTATTTCCTTTTCTGAAGCATCGCGCGCTTCCCGGGTTAAAATGATCGGCAACCGCAGACAAATTTTATTCAGAGAGCCTCATGATAGACACACGTTTAGAAAACATTGAAAGCAAAATTAGCTATCAGGAAGACATGGTGGAGGAGCTCAATAAAGCGGTTTATCAGCAGCAGCAAAAGCTGAACCAGTTAGAAGCGATTTGCAACACGCTCACCCGGCACATTCAGTCGCTGGCTGAGGCGGGGCCTGAGGGTCGTGCGGTAAACGAAATGCCGCCGCACTATTAATATATTTTTATCATTTATTCAAATGCTTACAATTTTTCCACTATGTCTCTGACCGATAAAGCACGTACAGCCGCCCATCAATTAATCGACTTCATCGACGCCAGCCCCAGTCCCTGGCATGCGGTGGCGAGCGCCGAGGCGCGCTTGCTGACGGCAGGTTACATCCGGCTGGAAGAGGGGGAGCGCTGGCAACTGGCGGGAGAGGGACGTTATTACGTGGTGCGAGGCGCATCTATGGTTGCCTTTGTTTCGGGCACGTTACCCATCGCGCAAACTGGCTTTCGCATTGTCGGTGCGCATACCGACTCGCCCGGCTTGAGGCTCAAACCTAAGGCGGCGTTAAGTGGCGATGGTCTGGTGCGGCTGGGTGTGGAAATCTATGGCGGTCCGATACTGGCCACGTTCACCGATCGGGATTTGAGTCTGGCCGGTCGTGTCGTATTGAAAAATGGCACGGGGCAGGGAACGCGCTTGCTGCGTTTCGAACGACCCTTGCTGCGTTTGCCCAATCTGGCTATCCACATGAACCGGGACGTCAATGAACAGGGGTTAAAGCTCAATAAGCAAACGGAACTGCCCTTGATGCTGGGAGCGTTGGGCGAAGGGGCGGATGCAGAGGTTAACTTGCGCAAGCTGCTGGCCGAGGCCGTGCAGGCCGATGCGGCTGATCTGATCAGTTGGGACTTGGCGGTTTATGACGTACAGAAGGGCTGCTTGTGGGGCGCGGATGAGGAATTTATCGCGGACAGCCAACTGGATAATCTGGCCTCCAGCCATGCCGCGCTCACCGCGCTGATCGCGACGAACACACCTGCCGCCACCTGTGTGATGGCCTTGTTCGATCACGAAGAAGTCGGCAGCGAGAGTGCCAGCGGGGCCGGCGGTAGTTTCGTCGCTGACGTGCTCGCTCGTATCTGTTTGCATGCCGAACTCGACGAGGAAGACAGACGGCGTGCGATGGCCAAGAGTTTTTTCATCAGCGCCGACATGGCGCATGCCTATCATCCGAACTTCCCGTCGGCCTACGAGCCTGCGCACAAGGTGAGGGTGAATGGCGGGCCGGTCATCAAGACCAACGTGAACCAGCGCTATGCGACCAATGCCGAAACGGCTGCGCGCTTTATCGGATTCTGCGAGACGGCCGGTGTGCCCTATCAGCAGTATGCGCATCGCAGTGACTTGGGTTGCGGCAGTACCATCGGTCCTGTCGTGGCGTCTCAACTTGGGATTGCCACGGTGGATGTGGGTTCGGCGATGTGGGCGATGCACAGTGCGCGCGAGAGCGCGGGGGCTGCGGATCACGCCTATATGATTGCGGCGATGACGGCGGCTTTTGCGAGCTGAAAAAAGCTTTGTTGTAGGTTGTGTAGATATTCCATTAATAATCAATATGTTGATATTTTATTTTGGCGTGTCACAGAATTTCTGCTTTTAATTAAAGCGTAATGAATGGCAGATAGCCGGAAAACGTCCCGCCTGTCAGTGGTAAAATCGCCGCTGAAAATTCATAACTCCCCAGATCATGTCGCAAGTCTCCTTCGTTCACCTCCGTCTGCACAGCGAATATTCCATCACCGATGGGATGGTGCGCATCGATGAGGCGGTCGCGCTGGCCAAAGACGATGGCATGCCGGCGCTGGGGCTCACCGACCTGTCCAATTTTTCCGGTCTGGTGAAGTTCTACAAGACGGTGCGCAGCAAGGGACTCAAGCCTGTGGCGGGTGTCGATCTGTTTATCACCAACGAGGCCGAGCGCGATCGTCCCTACCGTTTGCTGGTGCTCTGCCAATCGACCGAAGGCTATCTGCGCCTGTGTCGCTTACTGTCGCGCGCCTATCTGACCAATCAGTATCACGATCGTGCCGAGTTGCGCCGCGAATGGCTGCACGAGGAAGGCACGGACGGTTTGATCGCCTTGTCAGGCGCACATCTGGGCGATGTGGGCTGTGCGCTGATTGCGGGTAATGTTGCGCAGGCGCGTCAATTTGCGCAGGAGTGGGGAGCGCTGTTTGACAATCGCTACTACATCGAGGTGCAGCGTGCAGGCTTTGCCGATGAGGAGCTGTATGTTGATGCGGCGACACGTTTAGCCGCAGAGCTCGACTTGCCGGTGGTGGCGACTCATCCGGTGCAGTTTTTGAGCGCGGCGGATTTCAAGGCGCATGAAGCGCGCGTCTGTATCGCCGAAGGTTATGTGATCAACGACAAGCGCCGCGAGCGGGCGTTTACCGTACAACAGTATTTCAAGACGCAGGCTGAAATGGCGGAGTTGTTCGCTGATTTGCCCGAAGCGCTGCAAAACAGTGTGGAGATTGCGCGGCGCTGCAATCTGTCGCTGGTGCTGGGTAAGCCGCGCCTGCCGGATTTCCCCACGCCCAATGGCGTGAGTCTGGATGACTTTTTGTTCAGCGAGTCTGAACGGGGGCTAGTGCTGCGCATGAACTTCCTCTATCCGGATGAGGCGCTGCGACAAGAAAAATGGCCTCAGTATCACGAGCGCCTGGTGTTTGAGATCAATACCATCATCAAGATGGGTTTTCCCGGTTACTTCTTGATCGTGGCGGACTTTATTCGCTGGGCGAAGGCTTACCGCTCGGAGGCGTTTCCCAACGGCGTGCCGGTAGGGCCGGGCCGGGGGTCAGGCGCGGGTTCGCTGGTGGCGTATTGTTTGCTGATTACCGATCTTGACCCCTTGCGTTACGAGTTGCTGTTCGAGCGTTTCCTAAATCCTGAACGCGTTTCCATGCCCGACTTCGACGTGGACTTCTGTCAGGACGGGCGCGAGCTGGTGATCGATTATGTGAAACAGAAATATGGCGCCGCCTGCGTTTCGCAGATCGCCACCTTCGGCACCATGGCTTCCAAGGCGGTAATACGCGATGTGGGGCGGGTGATGGAATTTCCTTATGGCCTGTGTGACCGGCTCTCCAAGGCGATTCCGATCGAGGGTGTCAAACCCGTGTCGCTGAAAAAAGCGCGCGAGATGGAACCGGAAATCAACGCCATAGCGAATAGCGAAGAAGGTGTGCCGGAATTTCTGGAGCTGGCGATGCGGCTGGAAGACTTGACGCGCAATGTCGGTATGCACGCGGGTGGGGTGGTGATCGCGCCGGGTAAGCTGACCGATTTTTGCCCTTTGTATTGTGCGGACGGCGGCGCTTCGGTGATCAGTCAGTTCGATAAGGACGATGTCGAGGCCATCGGTCTGGTCAAGTTCGACTTTCTGGGGCTGCGCACGCTGACCATCATCGACTGGGCGGTTAGACATATACACAGGCTGGAGAAGAGGGAGCTTGCTACGCAAGCTGAGAAGGGAGAAGAGTCCGCAACTGCGTTGCTCAAGGGAGAAGGGGAAACAACCGCCGCACTGCCCTCCCCCTTCCCCCTTCTCCCTTCTCCCTTTTCGATTGAGAGCATTCCGCTGGACGATAGAGCCAGTTACGACCTGCTGAAAAAATGCAACACCACCGCCGTGTTCCAGCTGGAATCGCGCGGCATGAAGGATCTGATCAAACGCTTACAACCGGATACCTTTGAAGATATCGTCGCGCTGGTCGCGCTGTTCCGCCCCGGTCCGCTGGAATCGGGGATGGTGGACGACTTCGTCGATCGTAAACACGGCCGGGCCGAGGCGGATTATTTCCATCCTGAACTGGAAGCCTCGCTCAAACCGACTTACGGGGTCATCGTGTATCAGGAGCAGGTGATGCAGATCTCGCAGATCATCGGCGGCTACACGCTGGGCGGTGCGGACATGTTGCGCCGTGCGATGGGTAAGAAAGATCCCGCCGAGATGGCGCGCCAGCGCGATATTTTCGTCGGCGGCGCGGTGAATCGCCAGATTAACAAGGACCTGGCGACCCGCTTGTTCGACTTGATGGAAATGTTTGCCGGTTACGGCTTCAACAAGTCGCACTCGGCCGCTTACGCCCTGGTGGCATATCAGACAGCCTATCTCAAGGCGCATCATCCGGCCGCCTTTATGGCGGCGACCTTGTCGGGCGATCTGGATAACACCGAAAAGGTGCGCACCTTCTATGCCGACACGCTGCAACAGGGCATTAAAGTGTTGTTGCCGGACGTGAACAGCTCAGGCTATGTGTTTTCTCCGACCGATGAAAAAACCATCGCCTATGGTTTAGGTGCGGTGAAGGGTACGGGGGAGGCTGCAATCGCCGGTATCGTCAAGGCGCGCGCCACAGGCCCCTTCAAGGACTTATTCGATTTTTGCCGCCGCGTCGATAAACGCGTGGTCAATCGCCGCACCATCGAAACCCTGATCCGCGCCGGTGCGTTTGATTCCATCAACGATCACCGTGCGTCCCTGATGGCCAGTGTCGATGCGGCGATGGCCAGTGCCGATCAGCAATCCCGTGCCGCCAATCAGGTCAGTCTGTTCGGTGACGATGAGGCGGATGCGGTGCTGATCGAGCAAACGGCCGAGGTGCCGCGCTGGAGTTTGCGCGAGCAACTGGCACATGAGAAAACCAGTCTGGGCATCTATCTGGGCGGCCACCCGTATCAGGAGTACCAGCAGGAACTGGCGAATTTCATCAAGGTGAAGCTGGCCGATCTGACGCCGGCTTTCGTCGGCAAGTCGAGCGGTGGCGGAGGCTATGGTCAGGCGGCGCGGCGCGGAGTGCAGGTCAGGCTGGCGGGCATCGTATCCGGTTTGCGTTTGCAGCAGACCCGGCGCGGCCGCATGGCGGTGATCACGCTGGACGATGGCGGTGCGCAAACCGAGATGACCGTGTTTAACGAGGAATACGAGAAAAGCCGCCCGTGGATAAAAGAAGATGAGTTGCTGGTGGTGGAGGGCAAGGCCAGTCTGGATGAGTATTCGGGCAATATCCGGGTCAGCGGCGAGACGCTGTTTAACTTCGCGCAGGCGCGTTCCCGCTTTGCCCAACATCTGTCTTTGAATTGCGACGGCAGCGTCGAGGTGGAAAAACTCGTCGAAATTCTCAAGCCGTGGTGCGAAGGTGAATGTAAGATATTGATTAATTATAATAATATAGATGCGTCTTGCCGGTTGGCGCCGGGAGAAGCGTGGCAGGTAACGCTGGCCGATGAGTTGCTGGCCGACTTGCGCGCCGCCTTGCGGCCGGAAAATGTTAAGATCGTCTACGGTTAACCACGGGTGCCCGGTTTGAACGTTTTTTTCATAAAATGAGTCTTCGGTTGATATGAGCGATTGCTGCACTAGTTTTGCTGCGCCAAATGAACATCCGAATAAACATCGATGCCCGGTCAATGGAATTGAATACTCGGAGGTTTCGGCCAGGACGGTTGCGCATCACATTGTAAACGCATGGCAATGGGACAGCCGGGGATTGCGTTACTTTTTTTGTGAAGATCCGGGCTGTGATGTTGTCTACTTCGGGGAAGATGATTCTGTTATCGTCAAATCCCAGCTTCGACACGAGGTAGGCTGCAAGACATTGTCCGATCATGCCATGCTGTGCTATTGCTTCGGCATCACTAAAGCGGATGCGCAGGGCGATGTCGGCATCAGAGATTTTGTAGTGGCGCAAACAAGGCTTAGGCTTTGCGCCTGTGTCACCCGTAATCCGTCCGGACGTTGCTGTCTGAAGAGTTTTCCACGCAACAGTGTTTAATTCGGCAAGACAGGCGCGATCGGCGCCGATTCGTCCCCTTTTTGATATGTCCGGCCATCCGGTATTGGTTTTGTGCGTGCCGCGAGCAGTTTTTTGCCCTGCTCGGTGAATTGCCACCAGGGCAGCGAGACACCGCTTTCCAAAAAATGCCGTGCCGCCATCAGGGTGTAGAGCATGCAGGGATCGTGGCGCTGCCCCATTTTTTTTGCCAGCGCCAGATAGGTTGCCAGCGGATCGCATTTTGCCAGTTGCGTTGGTGACTGGATGCCGATGGCGCGCAGGTCGGCGGCGATGGACTTGCCGATATTGGGCAGGTCTTCCAGTTTTTGTACGGTCTGGTTTTGTCTGTTCAGCCTTTTCAGCAACATACGCCCCCTGGCTTGCATCGCCGGGGTGCCGGTGACGGTGAGCTCCCCAATATGTTGCTGCACCACCGGCAGCAAGGTTGTATCGCGTAACGCCAGATCGGCCAGTGCCTGCATGGCGAGCGTTTTGACGATGCTGCTGCGGTCATTGGTGTAATCCAGCAGGATGGCGACGACACGCTGTTGTTCCTTTTTTGTGAGTTTCAGGCGGGAGAGCATTGCAGTGACATGCCAGCGTACTTCCTTTTGTTCGATTCGGCTGTAATCTTCGATCAGCGTGCGTTTGTGAGTCTGCAAATATTCGGGATGCAGGACGCTGATTTTTTCGGCGGCATCAGCACAGCGCATGCGTAGTAGCGGATCGGCCAGCGCGATACCGGATATCAATACCTCAAACCATGGCGGCTGTTGCAACACCTGCGTCACCACCTCATTCGACCTGCCGATAGAACGCCGGTCGCCGCCTTCGAGCATTTTCAGGATTTTATGCACAGCCTGCCCTTTGGAATAGGTGTTTATTAAATATTTAATATAATCAATAGGTTATTTAACTTCCTTTTTGATATGCCACGCCATCCAGCCCAACAGGGCGACGCTGGTTATCAATATCGCCCACAGCAGTAGCGATTTCCATTCCATTTCGTGCCATTTTTCTATGAATGAAGCGTCATCCGGGGCGCGGCTGGCGATTGCGCCGGTGGTGGCGACGGGCAGTTTCAGCTCGTCGCCCGCGCGGTAGCCGGGCAGCAGGGTAGTGAGCGGGAAACTGGCAGATTTGGCTGCGTGGTTGCCGAAAGCCAGCGTGTAAGGGGCTGCGCCTGAAGCGAGAAACACCAGTTGGTGCGGGCGCCAGCCGATTTCCAGTTGCAGCGTGGCGGGGAGTGCTGCGCTGTAGCGGTTCAGATGAATGCGCCAGTAACGGGCGCGGAAGCCTTGCAGCGCGTGGGCCGGGGAGGTGATTTCGGCGCTGTAGCGGCTGATGCGGTAAAAGGTGGCGGACGTGATGGATTGCCAGGAATCCTGTTCGGTGCGGCGCGCAAAAAAACTGACGGAGGCGATGGAATCCGCTTGCGGCAGTATCAGTCGCAACCGCTCCAGACAAATCGAGGGCGGCATTTCAAATTGGTAATCCGGCGATGCGGGTTTGAGTTGCCCGATATTCAGGACTTGCCTCAGATATTGTAGAGGCGCGTTACCCGCTTCGGTTTCAACGGTTACTTGTTTGAGAGGCGCGGAGAAGTCATTCCAGCTCAGCCGGAAATATTTGCTGCGCGTCGGCGGGAATTCGACGCGTTTCAGGGTGAGCTGGCCTGAGTCGGAACGCAAGTCCAGCCACGGCGCATGATCCGCCAGCGTGCGCCAGTTTTTGAGGTCGTCGCTGGCATCCAGCGTCAGGTGATGCAACGCGCCATGTGCGTCGTCGGCCTCGATTTCCAGTGCCTGCACTGGCTGTTTGAGCTGGCTGGCATCTATCAGATAGCGTTTTGCCTGTCCCGACATCGGCGCGGCACGCTCGCGGGAGGCGGTTAACGTGCCGTCGGGCTGGAGCTTGACGGTCAGATGCACGTCGTCGCCGCGCGTGTCCGGATCGGGCAGCGCAAACCAGTTGAGTGTCTGTTGCGCAGGTTTGGGCGGCGGCTCGGCAGGTTCGCTGGAAAAGGCGAACGGCAGGCTTTCCCGGCTGGCATTGAACAGGCGCAAGTCGGCCAGATTCGGCTGTTCGGCATGCAGATAGACTTCGGCGGGCAGAACCAGCCTGTGTTGCCCACCCTCGTGTTGTGGCAGCAAGGGCATCAGGTGGCTGTAGTTATTGGGTGCGTCGGCCAGCGCCAACGAAGTCAGAAAAATCAGCAGCAAGCCTGACAGGAAGCGCTTCATGGCGTTGCTTGCTTCGGCTTTGGATAGGGCGCGAAATAGCCTATCAGCAGCATCAACACGCCGACGCCGGTAAACGAGACGATGCGTTCTAGCGTGCCGCTTTGCGCCAGATCCACTAGCAGCAGTTTGAACAGCACCACGCCCATCAGGGTAGCGCCTGCGATCCAGAGCGGGCGCATCATGCGCCGTGCGGCGGAGATCATCAGCGCCATCGCTAGCAGCGTCCAGAACAGCGAGAGCGCGGTTTGCACCAGCATGGATTCCATCAGCGCGTCCATCTGGTAATCCACGCCAGCCCAGTGATGCAGGGTGCGCAGCAGGATGGCGTTCAGCCAGACGAACAGCGCCGCCCCGCCTGCGCGGAGGATGACGGGCTGGTTGTACAGCGGCGTGTTGCGGATTTGCATGAACCATAATCCGACCGACAGCATCACCAAGCCGTGCCCCAGGTCTATCGCATTGAGCAGCGGCAGATAGGGCAGGGGCTGGCTGCTGCCGTCATGTGTCAGATTCGCGTAAAAAGTCCACAGCCACAGGGCGATGACCACGGGTAGTGCGCCTTGTTGCCGGTAGGCGTCGAGATGGCGACTCAACGGCCAGAATATTTCCAGCTGCGGGCGGCTCACGGTGACCAGCAACAACACGGGAACCGCAATCAGCGATGCGACCGACCAGGCGTTGTGCTGCAACTGATATTCGCCGGACAACCAGTGCATTTCCCATGCGCCCAGGGCTGCCAGCAGCAGATACGACCAGGTGTGGAACGCATGGTGAAGTTTGAGCGATCCTCCAGTCTCGTGACGGTGCAGCATCCGGTAATGTGTGGCCAGCGCAGCTGCCCAGGCCAGATAGCCGAAATGCGCGAACGGATGTCCGTGATCCGCAATCCCCACCAGTGCAACCAGCCACAGCATCGACGTGAAGGACTGCACCGGCCATACAGCGTGCGGCCATTTCCAGCGCGATGACAGGAAACTGGAAAGTGCTGCGGTGGCGGTCAAAAACAGCAGACCCAGCGTGATTCGATAGTCGAATGCAGCGTAATTTTGAATATCATCCAAACCGCCGTACAGCCACCATGCCAGCCCCCACAGGAACAGCGGCGCTGCCCATTCGACCAGAGTCTTGTCGGTCTGCCGGACATTGGCTTGCTGGCGCAGCACCGCACAATAGGAAACGAAGCCCGCCAGCGACAACAGCAACGCGCCCATCAACAGATGGTTGAGCGGATATTCCGGCAGCTTGACTGTGGTGGCGTGCAGCATGAAGGAGACGCCCGCGCACGCCTGCAACAGCAGGCCGAAACCCCACGCCGCCGTTTTATTCCGGCGGATGCCAAACCAGAAAATGCCCGCGCCTTCCACCGCCCAGGCGGCGGAGGTCCACTGCGCATCACAGGCCAGCGGAATCGCCAGACTGGCGAAAATCACGCCCAGCGCGAGGAACGATTCCACCAGCAGGCGCAGATCGTCGCGGCGGCGTCGCAGGATGAACCAGCTCAACGCCATGTAAAAAGCGCCTAGCGTCAGACTGCTGATCGCCATGCCATATTCAAAATCCCTGAGCAGCGCGGCTTGCAGGCCGGAACCCGCCACCGGCACGCCGAAGATCAACCCGCCATCTATGGCATCGTAAATTGAAAAACTCGCATAGCGAGCCGTTTGCCCCCTCGCCCCCTGGGAGAGGGTTGGGGAGAGGGTAACGGGCTTGCCCGTTAGGTTGGTAGAGCGTCTCAAGGCATACAGTAAAGAGATCGCCACATATATCAGGAAGAACAACACCAGAAACGGCTCGGTGCTGGCGAACAATTCCGGGCGATAGTTTTGCATCCCCCACAGCAGCGCGATGACGAAGGTAAAGACGAAGCCGACCAGGTTGAGCACCCGCCAGGATTTGAACCAGGCGGCGGTGAAGATGCCCAGATTGAGAATCGCGTAATAGCTGAACAGCGCGACATGGTTGCCGCTGTCGGTGGCTGTGAGTAGCGGAGCCAGAAAGCCGCCGGTCACGCCAAAAATCGCCAGCGCCATCGAATTCTGCCAGACCGCCAGCAGCGTGGATAAAACCGCGACCCCGATCAGCAGCGGGAATGCCAGCCCTGCCGGAATCAGGTGCCAGACCTGAAATGCGCCGTAAATGGTGAGATACAGGATGCCCGTGCCGCCGCCTTGCACGATCAGCGCATAGGTGGCGTGACGTTCGCGCAACCGCCAGCCTGCGACCAGCAGCGCGATGCCGACCAGCACGGCGGAGGCGAGCCGCAATTCAATGGGAAACATCGCGTGTTCTGCGGCATATTTCACCAGAAAGCCGATGCCGATAAACAGAATTACCACGCCGATGGCGGCGATGGTGTGCTCGCCGGACAGCAACCATTGCAATAGCTTGTTGGGTGGTGTTTGTTTGGGCTGCCGGTCGGCAGGGGTGTCGTAGCGGAACTCAGGGTTGCGTTGCGGCGGCGGTTCGTCTGTGATTCCGGCAGGCCAGGTTAGCGAAACCGCAGCAATTTCCACCGGTGTTTCATCCGCGACAGGCTCGATTTCGGCGGAAAATGGCCGGGTTGCGGTGGCAGGGGCTTGAACAGGGGCGGTTTGAGGAACGGCTCGGGTAGCCTGGATGTGGCCGGTGGTGGCCTGTTCTTGTTGCAGGAAAGCAAGCCGGGATTCCAGTTCGTTCACGCGCCGCTCCAGTTTTTCGAGGCGAAGATCGGCGTGCGAAGTTTTTCCTGGAGGTTTTTTGGCGGGGTATTTCTCGCGGTATAAAAGACCAAGTATCAATCCTGTCATGCCACCGACGACAGGCCCCAGATCACTACCGGTCAGGCCGCCCAACATCATTCCAACTATCAAACCCAGAAACCACATGACGACCCCTTCAGTCAACCTGCGTGCGGCGTAGTGTAGCCTACGCCACCAACAGCGACAACAAGCATGGAGTCGCAATTGTTGTAGAGTGTGTTGAGGCATACGTCTCAGAGGGAGTAGATTCGTGCTTCGGTAGTGTACAAGTAATCGGGGATGGACGAATTTAACGTTTTGCCAATCGATGTGGTGTGTGGAGTTGTTTTGCTCTGGATGGTGCTCGGCTTGCTCGGGCTGGTATTGCGATGTTCTCCGCTTGTGATTTGCCGTCTTGTTTTCCCTGTGGGCGCGGTCCTTTCACTGCTACTCGCCGCAACGGGATTGTGGGCGCTGGGCGAAACGCCGAATATCGCCGTATTGCCGCTGGGTTTGCCGGACTTGCCGCTGTATCTGCGCTTAACGTAATGGGATGGACGCCCACTTTCCTCAACGGCATCAAGGTGCCAAAATTGTGGCTGCTGTAAACCACAAAACCTGAAAGGAGCGTCTGAAATGAAGATTACTACAATTGGTATTGATTTAGCAAAAGAAGTATTTCAAATCCACGGCGTGGATGATCACGGAAAAGTGCTTGTGTGCAAGCAGTTGAAACGAAAGGAAATGGCGAAATGTACAGCGAAATCAGCAAAATTCGCAAACGCAACGTGAAACCGCAAGGCTAAACGAGTACGAAATCCTGACCATCCCTGATTTTGGCTTGGCCGGGTTTTGAATTTAGAATTGCTGGGAAATATGACTGAGAGATGTTTTCTGCGCCGAACAAGTGTATATTCACAAGCGCCTGAAGAAATCATCCGGGATGATGCAATGAGTATTAAAAATCGTAATGTTTTATTCGGATTACTGGTCATCTTTGTCGGTTTGTACATAGGATTGCTGGTGTTGCTCTACGCCCGCGCAGAAGCCTATGCAATCCATGAGGCAGAGAAGCAGGGGCGGGACATGCTCTACACGCACCGTGCCGTGCATGCCTATGTCACCAAGGTTCAGCGCCCGGAAATCTTTCGTCTGCAGGCTGAAGGTTTGCTGGACAAAGATTACTTCTCACCCAAAGTGCTTTCCTTCACCTATATTGCCCGCAATGTGATGGGGCTGATCAATGATGAGCGGCGTCAGCACGGCTTGCCGGAAATCTATTTCAAGCTCGCATCCGACAATCCGCGCAACCCGATCAATCAGGCGGATGCCGAAGAACAGGCGCTGCTCAAACGCATCAATCGCGGCGAGTTGCAAGAATATCATCAGGTCACGCAGCGCCCTGACGGGAAATGGCTGTATCTGGCGGTTCCAGTGCAGGTGCTCAGTGCCGGCTGCCTCAAGTGTCATGGCACCCCGCTCGATGCCCCGCGCGATCTGGTGCAGCAGTATGGAGACAAGGCGGGGTTTTTTGAGCAGGAAGGGCGTTACCGGGCTTTTATCTCAATACGCGTTCCTCTGGCAGGGGTGCTCGAAGACGCGAAACACATTTTCAACGTGATTGCCGTGGCGGCTTTCGTCAGTCTGACGCTGTTATATCTGCTGATATTTGGATTCATGCGTTATCTGGATAACAAGCAGCGCATCATTCTGGAACAAAATGTACTGCTCAAACAGTTGGCTTCCACCGATCCGCTGACCGGCGTATATAACCGCAACGGGCTGCTGCCGCTGATAGGTCATTACGTCAGCATGGAGGCGCGCGATCGCAAGCCGCTCGCTTTGATGATGCTAGATCTCGATCTGTTCAAGGCGGTGAACGATACTTATGGTCACGGCGTGGGAGATGAGGTGCTGCGCCGTTTTGCTGCCGTGGTTCAGGAAAATGTCCGTGCGGCCGATATCGTCGGACGCTGGGGTGGCGAGGAGTTTATCGTCATGATGCCGGGTCAGACGATGGGAGAGGCCAGGGACGGAGCTGAGCGGCTGCGCGCGGCAGTCGAACAATCCACGTTGAGCGAGGGGGTGCGCGTCACCGTCAGTATCGGGTTGGCCGCATTTCATGGCGATGACACGATAGACAGTTGGATACGGCGCGCCGACCTCGCGCTGTATGCTTCCAAAACCTCCGGCCGTAACCGGGTCAGTGTTGAAACTGTCTGATTTGTCAGTTATCGCTTGAGCCTGAACTGTTCAGGGGAGTAAAATCACGCGCTTGCAGGGCTGATATGTCAACAAGCCGGGGAGGAAGGAAATTAGCATTTTACCAATAGATGCGGTGGGCGGAATTATTCTGCTGTGGATAGTCTCAGGCTTGTTCGGGCTGGCGCTTCAACGTCATAAGCATCTTATTTGTAATGTTATTTTTCCATTCGGTGCGGTGCTTTCATTGTTGCTGGCCGCTGTCGGATTATGGGCGCTGGGCGAGTCAGCCAATATCGCCGTGTTGCCGCTTGGACTGCCCGATCTTCCACTGCACCTGCGCCTGGATCCGCTGTCTGCTTTTTTTCTGATTTTGCTGGGCGGCGCTTCGTTCGGCGTGTCGCTGTACAGTGCAGGCTATTTCAAGTCCATGAAGGGCAGGGTGCTGGGGCTGTTGTGCCTGGAATACCACCTTTTTCTGGCCAGCATGGCGCTGGTGTTGCTGGCAGATGATGCCTATATGTTCATGGTGGCGTGGGAGTCGATGGCGCTGTCATCCTATTTTCTGGTGACTACCGACCATAAGATCCCGGATATCCGCCGTGCCGGATTCCTCTATCTGTTGATTGCCCATGTGGGTGCGATCGCCATCCTGCTCAGCTTCGGGGTGATGCAGGCGGGTCATGGCATCGCCGCCTATACCTTCGATGCGATGCGCGCTACGCACTTGTCTTCCTTCTGGTCGTCGATGGCCTTTTTGCTCGCGCTGTTTGGTTTCGGGGCCAAGGCCGGGGTGTTGCCCATGCATGTGTGGCTGCCCGAAGCGCACCCGGCTGCGCCTTCGCCTGTGTCGGCGCTGATGAGCGGGGTGATGCTCAAGACGGCGATTTACGGTTTGATGCGTATCACTTTTGATCTGTTGAGCGTGCCTCTGTGGTGGTGGGGCGTGCTGGTGCTGGCGCTGGGATTGCTCACCGCAGTGTTTGGTGTGATGTTTGCCGCCGTACAGGGGGATATGAAACGCCTTTTGGCTTATTCATCCATAGAAAATATCGGCTTGCTGCTGGTGGGTATCGGTCTGGTGATCATCTTTCACGTTTACGGCAAGAATGCGCTGGCCGCGCTGGCGCTGACCGCGCTGGCGCTGACCGCGACGCTGTATCACAGCATCAATCACGCTTTCTTTAAGAGCCTGTTGTTTATCGGCACGGGGTCGATTTTGCATGCGACCGGCGAGCGCAATATGGGGCATCTGGGGGGGTTGATACGGCGTATGCCCTGGGTGGCAGCAACCCTGTTGATCGGCGTGTTGTCGATTGCCGGTTTGCCGCCTTTTAACGGATTTGTTTCGGAGTGGTTGCTGTTGCAGGCATTTTTACTTTCCCCGGGCTTGCCCAATCCTCATATCAATATGCTGATCCCGGTCGCTGCAGCGGTGATTGCACTGGCCGCAGCGCTGGCGGCGTATGTGATGGTGAAATTCTACGGCATCATTTTTCTTGGGCAGTATCGTGAGCCGGGGTTGGAGCATGCGCATGATGCCGGATGGTGGGAGCGTGCCGGATTGGTGTGGCTGGCCGCCGCCTGTGTGGTGCTGGGGCTGGCTCCGGTGTATGTGGTGCACAAGCTGGATCTGGTTACCAAAATGTTGCTGGGACAGGGGCTGGGTAATTCCACTTCAGGCTGGCTGTTTATTGCGCCGGTAGATATAGAGCGCGCCAGTTACAGCCCGGTGTATTTCCTGCTGGCGGTGGTGGGGGTGATGCTGGTGACCGCCTGGGGGGTACATCGTTACTATCACGGCCGGGTACGCCGCGTGCCCGCCTGGGATTGTGGCTTTCCTGCGCAGACCGCACGCATGCAGGATACGGCTGAAGGTTTTGGTCAGCCTATTCGCCGTCTGTTCGAACCTTTCTTCAAAATAGAACGGGAAGTGCCATCGCCTTTTGATGCACAGCCGCGTTATCACGGTCAGACCGACGATCAGATATGGTTCTTTCTGTATCTGCCGATAAAACAACTCTCGGTCAGGCTGTCAGCCTGGACCTCGTTGATACAGCACGGTCGTATTCATGTGTATTTGTCGTACACCTTTGTCACACTAGTCGTGTTGCTGGCATTCGTATAATGGAAAATATCAATTTAGCGCTGGCTGTGGTATTTCAGTTGTGTCAGTCGCTGCTGGTGGTGGCGCTCGCCCCCTTGCTGACGGGTTGGGTGGGACAGTGCCGTGCCTGGCTGCAAAACCGCAGCGGCCCGGGGGTGTTGCAACCCTATCGCACGCTGCACAAGCTGTTTCTCAAGGAGGCGCTGCTGGCCGACAATGCCTCGCCGCTGTTCCGCGTTACGCCCTACATCCTGTTTGGCTGTATGTGGCTGGCCGCAGCGATCATCCCCATCATCGCGGTCGATCTGCCCTTTTCGCAGGCGGCCGATGTGATTGCACTGGTCGGTGTATTTGCACTGGCGCGGGTGTTTATTGCACTGGCCGCAATGGATATCGGCACCTCTTTCGGTTCAATGGGGGCAAGGCGCGAAATGCTGGTGTCCTTCCTCGCCGAACCGGCTTTGCTGATGGTGTTTTTTACGTCCTCCCTGATCAGTCATTCGACTCAGTTGCCGCATATCGTGGAAGCTTTTTCGCATCACGCCTTCGTGCTGTATCCCAGCTTAGCGTTTGCCAGCATCGCCTTTTTGATGATCATGCTGGCCGAGAATGCGCGCATCCCGGTCGATAATCCGGCCACCCATCTGGAATTGACCATGATTCATGAGGCGATGATACTGGAATATTCCGCGCGCCATCTGGCATTGATCGAATGGGCTAGCAGTTTGAAACTGTTTGCCTACATGACGATCGGCTTTGCACTGTTCTTCCCTTACGGCATCGCCGAGGTGGGAAACTGGGGTGCGTTGCCGCTGGCGATCGTGGCGCTGTTGCTCAAACTGACGCTAGCTGGCGCAGGTTTGGCCGGACTTGAAACGATATTGGCCAAGATGCGCATCTTCCGTGTGCCGGAATTTCTGGGCACCGCATTTTTGCTGGCGGTGCTGGGTTTGCTGATCCATTTTTTGCTGGGTGCCTGACATGTCGCTTGCGCTCTCCACACAAATTATCAACCTGCTCGCGGCGATACTCCTGCTGATCGCTTTTGCGATGATCTCACAGCGCCGCATTTTGTCGCTGATCAATCTGTTTGCCCTGCAAGGGCTGATCCTGACGGTGAGCACTTGCGTAGTGGCGTATTCGACTGCGCAGCATCATCTGTATTACTCCGCAGCACTGACGTTGCTGCTCAAGGTGTTGATGCTGCCCTGGCTGCTGCATCGCCTGATCCGCAAGCTCAATATCAAGTGGGATGTTGAAACGCTGATCAATATTCCGACCACCATGCTGGCGGGTATCGTGCTGGTGATCTTCGCCTTCGATCTGGCAGCGCCCATTTCGCAGTTGTCCGAGAGCGTCACGCGCGGTCTGATTGGCATTGCGCTGGCCAGCGTGCTGCTGTCGCTGCTGATGATGCTCACGCGCCGGAAGGCTGTGTCACAAGTGGTCGGTTTCCTGTCGCTGGAAAACGGCTTGTTTTTTGCCGCGACCAGTGCCACACACGGCATGCCGCTGGTGGTGGAGTTAGGGATAGCGCTGGACGTGCTGGTAGCGACCTTTATCTTCGGGATTTTCTTCTTCCAGATCCGCGAGACGTTCGACAGTCTGGACATCAGCCATATGGAGACACTCAAGGATGATTGATCTGGAACTCGTGATGTTGCTGGTCACCCCGCTGCTAGGCGGTGTGCTGCTGGCCGTGTTCGGCTCCCGCCCCTGGGCGGCCGAGCTCAATTCGCTGATGAGCTTCTGTACGCTGATTGCGGCGCTCGTGCTTACTGTGCGCGTGGTCGATGCAGGCCCGCAAGTCAGCTTCAACGAGCAGTTTTTTATCGATCCGTTCAACGTGTTTATCGTTGCGTTGACCGCCTTCATCGCGTTCACCACCTCGTTGTTTTCGCGCCCTTATATGCGCATCGAGCAGCACCACGGCAGGCTTAGCACGCCCATGCTGCATCTTTACTACAGCATGTACCAGTTGTTTACCTTCACCATGCTGCTGGGCTTGACTTCCAACAATATGGGTATCATCTGGGTGGCGATGGAGGCGGCGACCCTGACTACCGTGCTGCTGGTGAGTTTGTATCGCACGCCCGCCAGTCTGGAGGCGGCCTGGAAGTATTTCATTCTGTGCGGCGTGGGCATTGCGCTGGCGCTGTTTGGCACTGTGCTGTTGTATTTTGCGGCGGAACGCGTGCTGGGGGTGGGCGGCAATGCGCTGCTTTGGACGCATCTCAATCAGGTCAAGGGCGATCTTGAACCCACGGTGTTAAAACTTGCCTTCGTGTTCCTGCTGGTAGGTTACGGCACCAAGATAGGTCTGGTGCCGCTGCACAGTTGGTTGCCCGATGCGCATGCGGAAGGACCTACGCCGGTTTCCGCCGTGCTGTCCGGCCTGTTGCTCAACGTCGCATTGAATGCGGTGATGCGCAGCAAGGTGCTGGTGGACGGCTCGCTGGGCACGCATTTTGCGGGCAATCTGATGATGGGTTTCGGCCTGCTTTCCGTTGTAGTGGCGGCCCTGTTGCTGTCGCGACAAAAAGACATCAAGCGCATGTTCGCCTATTCATCGATCGAGCATATGGGGCTGATTACCTTTGCCTTCGGCATGGGCGGGCCGGTTGCAACCTTTGCCGCACTGCTGCACATGACGGTGCATTCGCTGACCAAGTCGGCGATTTTCTTCGCGGTGGGGCATGCGGTGCAAAAGGCGGGAACACAGCAGATGGACAATATTCGTGGTCTGATCCGGTTGAGTCCTACTGTGGGCTGGGGGTTGATGCTGGGCACGCTGGCGATACTGGGGATGCCGCCGTTCGGTGTTTTTGCCAGTGAGTTTCTGATTATCACCACTGCCATGCACGACTATCCCTGGACTACGCCCGTTCTGCTGGTGGCACTGGGCATGGCGTTCGCCGCGATCTTCGGTCGTGTACAGCCCATGGTGTTCGGAGAGACGCCCGCAGTGCGTCTGCCGCACGCGCCGGCGCTGATCCCGGTATTTATCCATCTTTTGCTGGTGTTGATGCTGGGACTTTACATGCCGCCCTATCTGGCCAACTGGTATCGTCAGGCGGCGGCGTTGTTGGGATAAACGATGAACAGTCTAAATCTGGAACTGAATATATTAACCGGTGCGATTCCGGCCTGGCAGACAACCCTCGAAGCCGCTCAGTTGCAGCCGGTGTGCCGCAAGGTGGCGGACGAGGGCGGACGACTGCTGTCGCTGTGGGGCAGCGACGAAGGCGCAGGGGTTATTGCCTTGCATGTGGTGCTGGTCAATCAGGACGGACTGCTGTGTTTGCATCTGCCGCAGGCATTTCCGGCTTATCCCGATATCAGCGGGATCTTTCCGGCAGCCTGCCGTATGCAGCGGGCGCTGTATGATCTGATGGGACCTTGCGCCGCAGGGGCGGCGGATCAACGTCCGTGGCTGCGCCATGCCGCATGGCCTGAAGACCGCTTTCCGTTGCGCAAGAATTTTGTCACACTCCCTCCCCCTTGCAGGGGGAGGGCTGGGGAGGGGGTAGAAGCTGGTGTTCACCCCCATCCTGACCTTCCCCCTGAAATGGGGAAGGAATATTCGGACAACTATCCTTTCGTGCAGGTTGAGGGGCAGGGCGTACATGAAATCCCGGTCGGTCCTGTGCATGCGGGCATCATTGAACCGGGACATTTTCGCTTCTCCATTATCGGTGAGCGCGTTCTGCGGCTGGAAGAACGGCTGGGCTATGTGCATAAAGGCATAGAAAAGCGTTTTGAAAACAATAGCTTGTTGTTTGGTGCAAAATTGGCCGGGCGGGTGAGCGGCGACAGTACGACGGCTTACGCGTGGGCTTACGCCATGGCGGCGGAGAATATGGCCAGCGTGACACCGCCCGAGCGCGCCCTGTGGCTGCGTGCGCTATTTCTGGAGCGCGAGCGTATCGCCAATCATCTGGGCGATCTGGGCTATCTGGCCAACGATGTGGCCTTTTCGTTCGGCATGTCGCAGTTCTGGATACTCAAGGAACAGGTGTTGCGCAATAATGCCGCGCTGTTCGGTCACCGCTATCTGATGGATAAGATCATTCCGGGCGGTGTCGCCGTCGATCTGCTCGACGCGGGCACGTTGCTGGGCGAATGCGATCTGCTCGAACAGGAAGTGCGGTTGTTGCGCAGCATTCTGGAAGAGCACGCGGGTGTGCAGGATCGTTACATCGGCGCGGGTACGGTAGAGCCTGAACTGGCTGCGCAGCTGGGTTTGTGCGGGCTGGCCGGACGTGCAAGCAGTCAGGCCTGGGATGCGCGCGTGCAGTTTCCTTGTGAGCCTTATCAGCGGCTGGGGGTACGGATGGCCACGCATAGAAACGGTGATGTCGCCGCGCGGGTGATCGTGCGCTTTGAGGAACTGTTTGAGTCGATCCGCCTGCAGCGTGAAATCCTTGCCGGACTGCCATCTGGCTATCTGCTGGAAGCGCTGACCGACTTGCCCGGCAATGGATTTGGTTTGGGGATGGTGGAGGGCTGGCGGGGCGAGGTGCTGGTGGCAATGCACACCGACGCGGCGGGCAATGTCAGTCGCGTCCATCCGCACGATCCTTCCTGGCAGAACTGGCCGTTGCTCGAACATGCCATCCTGGGCAATATCGTGCCGGATTTTCCGTTGATCAATAAATCGTTCAATCTCAGCTATTCAGGACACGACCTCTGATGTATCAGATTCTCAAACAGATCATTAAGACCGGCATCAAGACCGAGCCCTGCCCGCAGGCGGATGAGAGCATGCGGGCAGGAGAGCAGCGCTTGCAGCAGCAGATACTGGCTGTGTTGGGCCGCTCGCTGGCCATTCGACTGGTCGATGCCGGCTCATGTAACGGCTGCGAGCTGGAAATTCACGCAGTCAACAACGCTTATTACAATCTGGAGGGGTTGGGGATAAAATTTGTCGCCAGCCCGCGCCACGCGGATTTGTTGCTGGTGACCGGCACGGTATCGCGCCACATGGAGGTAGCGCTCCAGCGTACCCTGGCGGCGATCCCGGGACCGCGTCTGGTGGTGGCGCTGGGCGATTGCGCCTGCAACGGCGGGATTTTTGGCGAGAGCTACGCCAGTTGCGGCAAAGTGTCGAATGTGATCGCGGTGGATGTGGTGGTGAGCGGCTGTCCGCCCACGCCGATCGCCATTATGCAGGGTATATTGACGGCGATCAGTGAAAAAAAGTAGGCGCGGTCGCAATGAGGTGTTGAATCGGAATGTCGAAGTTGAAATTTAACGTTTGCGGAGTGTGCCAGACAAGCAAAATCCGGCACTCGGACTACAGTTGCGGGGTGCAGTACGGTTTTGCAATAGGGCGGTGTGAGATGCTAACGGCCGGGAGGTCGCAAAGCTCGGTGTTTACCCTGTAATTTTAAAATGTAATAAATTCAATGTGTTATGTTTTTATGGCGGATCGAGACTGAGTTGATTTGCTGTTTTTATTCGATTAATTGTTCTGTATGACTGACTTCTGATGATCAATACCGCTTTTTATGAAAAAATTGTTGAGCTCGATCCGGCGCTGCACCGCAAACTGAGACTCGATACGACATATTGTAATTTCGAGTTTGCCCGCCATTACACGACCGTGCCGTTAAGCTGTGCCGAGTTTGCCCGGGCCGCGCATGAATATCCTGTTGTGTTTATACGTGACAAAGAACAGTTGTTGCAGCCGGTGGTATTGCTGGGCGTTAAGGAGGCGGAGAATCTGTATGTCAATGCCGCCGGATTGTGGGATGCGGCCTATCTTCCTGTTTTTATCGGGCACTATCCGTTTGTCATGGAAGGCGGGGCGGATTTGTCCGGGGTGCGTATAGATGAGCAATGCGTCGCACTCAATTATGAAACAGGCGAACTGCTGATTGATGAAGAAGGGGTGATCCAACCCAGGCTGCATGAGGAATTGCAATTTTTGCACGATTACCGGCGGGAGCTGGCTGACACGAGGCGGTTCATTGAACAGCTCGATGAGCTGTTCGTGCCGGCCCGCTTTGCTGAGGAGGACGGGCAGACGGTGCAGCTTGACGGTATCTACCTGATCGATCAGGAAAAGTTGCAGAAGATTGCCGATGAACGTTTGCCGGCGCTGTTTCACAGTGGTGCATTAAGACTGATTTATCTGCATCTCGCCTCGCTGGATAACGTGCTGCGTCTGTTAAACAAGGCCGCCACGCGTGCGGCGGAAAAGGAATTTAAGCTCAGTGTGATCAAAAAGTTTCAGTTGCAGGATGCGAGCAATTTACGTAAACCTGAACCCAGTGCGCCAATGCGCAGAGTGAAACCCGGCGATGAGCCTGATAGTCAGGATCAGCGCAAACAGGAGGTGCTGCGTAAATTGGCTGAAGAAAAGCACCGCCTGGCACGTGAGCATATGGAGCGTTACGCGCGGGGTGCGGAAGAGGCTGCCGCGAGTGTGCCGATGGCTGATGTTGAATTCAGCATTGAACCCGTTGTTGAACCGGGTGTTGAACCGGGTGTTGCGCATGCGGTGGCGCCCGTTGTTGAACATGTGCCCAAACCGGCAGAAGAGGCGCGTACCGTGCCGGCTTGGTCCTGGGGGCTGGCCGCCGTCATGTTGCTGGCGGTGATTTGGGGGATGTCGCGCGGCCCACGTCACGCGCCGCCTCCGGTGGTGGCGGAAAAAGCGGTAGTCCAAGTTGCCAGTCAAGCCGAGCCGATGACGATGGTGCGCATTGCAGCGGGCAGTTTTGAGATGGGCTCTAAGCGGGGCGATCCGGATGAAAAACCGGTTCAACGGGTCAAAATCGGTCATGCGTTTGAGATGGGTAAGACGGAAGTAACTCAGGGACAGTGGCGTGAGGTGATGGGCAGTTTGCCGCAGACGCTGTCCTTTAAAAGCTGTGGTGATCAGTGTCCCGTCGAGAGTGTCAGTTGGAATGATGTGCAGGAATTTATCGTCAAGCTTAACGCTAAATCCGGCCTCCACTATCGTTTGCCGACGGAGGCTGAATGGGAATATGCCTGTCGTGCAGGCGGAAAGCACACCTATTGCGGGAGCGAAAATCCGGACAGCGTAGCCTGGTACGGTAATGCCAAGATAGGCAAAACGCCTCATCCTGTCGCAACGAAGGAACCGAATGCCTGGGGTTTGTACGACATGAGCGGCAACGTGTGGGAATGGGTCGACGACTGCTACCAGAAACACTATCGCAGCGGCGATAACCGTGCGCGTTGTGAGCGGGTGTTGCGCGGGGGTTCCTGGTCCAACGATGCAGATACACCGCGTGCGGCTAACCGTTACAAGCGGTCAGCGAAAGATCGCATCAACAACAACGGCTTTCGTCTCGTGCGCGGGTTGTAGCAGGTAATATAGCTGCGATGCTTGCCAAGGGTGACCACCTGCGAAGTTTTGCCAAAGCGCCTGAATTGAATAACCCAAGCGGAGGGGTATAATCAGCGCATGCCAACTATTCTCAATATTAGCGGCTGTCGCATCATTATCTGGCCGGATGATCATGCTCCACCGCATGTACACATTTTTAAGGGAAGTGGCGAAGCGAAGATTAACCTTGGTAATGCCGATGAAGCGCCATGTCTCGTTACGATACACGGATTAACAAAACAAGAGATACGCAGTGCCTGGGAAATGGTGGCCGAAAATCAGGCAGTGTTATTGATCGCATGGAGGCGCATTCATGAACAACTGGACAATTGAAGATCTCGATTTAGACGCGCAGATAAAACAGGCCAAAAAAGCGGGGATTGAAGCGCTTGCGAATGAACCAAGAGCCAAAGCGGTGCGCTACGATGCTACTCGGAGACAAGTCGTGGTTGAACTCACTAACGGGTGCACGTTTATTTTTCCGGTTGATATGGGGCAAGGACTTGCCGGAGCCAGCAACGAGGATCTTGCCGATGTTCATGTTCTGGGCAAAGGTTTCGGTCTGCACTGGGAAAAACTGGATGCCGATTTGAGCATACCCGCTCTGGTGGTTGGTATTTTTGGAAGTAAAGCCTGGATGCGTGAACTTGCTCGTCGAGGCGGATCTGCAATCTCTTCGGCAAAGACTGCAGCCGCCCGCGCCAATGGCGCGAAAGGCGGTCGACCCAGAAAAGCAGCCGCAGCATAGCGCCTATGCTGGGCTTTATTTTTGTAATATATTGAATACTAAGTATTTTTAATTGTATCTAATTGGTGGGTGCAGTCCAGTGCGGCGAGTTTGTAGCATTCGGCCAGTGTCGGGTAGTTGAACACATTGCTGACCAGGTCGCGCACCGTGCCGTGCAAATTCATCACGAGCTGTCCGATGTGAATCAGTTCGCTGGCTTGCTCCCCGACGATGTGCACGCCCAGCAACTTTTCATCGCGCGCATCGACGATCAGTTTCAGCAAGCCTTGCGCATCGCCGATGATCTGTCCGCGCGCGCTGTCTTTGAAATAGGCGCGTCCGACCAGATAAGGGATGTTCTCCGCCTGAACTTCCTTTTCAGTTTTGCCGACATAGGAAATTTCCGGGATGGTGTAGACGGCCATAGGCAGATTTTCTGCCGATACATGGGTAGCTCCTCCGAAGGCATATAACACAGCTGCGCGCCCTTGCTCCATGCCGGTTGAAGCCAGCGCCGGTCTGCCGATCAGATCGCCCACCGCGAAGATATGCGGCACGCTGGTCTGGAAGTGCTCATTGACGGCTATCCAGCCACCTTCAGCGGCAACCCCCGCGTGCGCCAAATCCAGTTTTTCGCTGTTCGGTTCACGTCCCTGCGCATAGAGCACAGCATCGGTGCGGATTTGTTTTCCGCTTTCCAGTACCGTGACCGTCTGATCCCCGTCGCGGCGAATTTCTGTCACGCGTTCCTGCATGTGGAAGGTGACCCCCATCCCCAAAAAGCTGTCGGCTAACACTTCGACGACATCTTCGCTCAAATAGGTCAGCAACTGTGCATGGCTGTCTACCACGCAGACACGTACGCCTAAGGCCGCATAAATCGAGACGAATTCGCAGGCAATCACCCCGCCGCCGACGATCAGCAGACTATCCGGCAGATGGCGCAGGTTCAGGATGGAGGTGGAATCGAGTACCGTCTTCTTATCGAAGGGAATGTTGGCCGGGCGTCTGGGCCGGGAGCCGCAGGCGAGCAAAATTACGTCAGCCGAAATTTGCCGGGTATTGCCCGATGCATCGCTGACCTGCAAGGTATGTGCGTCGATAAAAGCGGCGTCGCCGGGAATCAGCGCCACGCCGTGCTTGAGCAGTCGTTGCAGGATGACCGATTCCTGTTGTGCGATCACCACTTCCTTGCGGCGCACCGCGTCCGCCAGTAAACCGTGCCGGCTGCGTCCATCGGCAGAGATCGCTTGCCGCATGCCACCGTGTTCGGCGCGCGACACCAGATAAGCCACTTCGCGCATCGCCTTGCTCGGTATGGTGCCGGTTTGCAGTCCCGCCCCGCCGATCTTGGGCTTGCGTTCAATGATGGCTGCGCGCTTCCCCATGCGTGCTGCTTGCCATGCGGCGTGTTGTCCGGCCGGGCCTGAGCCGATGATGAGTATGTCGTAGTCCATGAACGCGTATCCTTGCTGTTGTACTTATTTAATTCGCATGCCGGGTTGTGCGCCGTCATCCGGGCTCAAGATGAACAAGCCGGGTGTGTCTCCTGAGGCGGCCAGCACCATGCCCTCCGACATGCCGAACTTCATCTTGCGCGGCGCCAGATTGGCGACCATCACCGTCATGCGCCCTTTGAGCGTTTCCGGATCGTACGCCGATTTGATGCCTGCGAATACCGTGCGTGGATTTGCTTCGCCGATATCGAGGGTGAGTTTGAGCAGCTTTGCTGCGCCTTCCACGTGTTCGGCGTTGACGATACGGGCGACTCGCAGGTCTATCTTGGCAAAGTCTTCGATGCTGATAAACGGCTCAAAATTCTTATCCTCAGTGATCTCAGTGGCATGCTGCTGAGCCTCGGCGTGGCGTTGTTCCGAGTGCGTCGTCACGGCGGGGGTAAGAGACGCCTGATTGGCAGCGGTCATGGCCTCGATCAGTTTAGGGTCTAAGCGGGTGGCCAGATGCTGGTAACTGTTGATGGTGTGACCCGCAGCGAGCGGCTGCCATGATTCATTCCATGCCAGCGGCGGAATATTCAGGAATGCTTCGACTTGTTCAGCCAGTACCGGTAACACGGGTTTGAGATACAGCGTCAAATCGCGGAACAGCGTCATCGCGGTGGAGCAGGCGATATGCAGTTCGGCATCGCGCCCCTCTTCCTTGGCCAGCGCCCATGGCTTTTGCTCTGCGATATATTGATTGGCTACATCAGCCAGACGCATGATTTCGCGCAGGGCACGACTAAATTCTCGTTCTTCAAAGCAGCGTGCGATCTCGCCGCCATCGAAAGCGGCTTTAAATTCGCCGACAGCCGCTAAATCCGTCTCGCCCAGTTTGCCGTCGAAACGCTTGGCGATGAAGCCCGCACAGCGACTGGCGATGTTGATGTATTTGCCGATCAGGTCTGAATTGACCTTGGCGACGAAATCGTCCAGATTCAGGTCCAGATCTTCCATCGTGCCGTTGATCTTGGCCGCATAGTAGTAACGCAGATATTCGGTGTTTTTGATGTTTTCAACATAGCTGCGGGCCGTGATGAACGTGCCGCGCGATTTGCTCATCTTCTCGCCGTTGACGGTCAAAAAGCCATGGGCAAATAACTTATTCGGGGTGCGGAATCCGGCATTTTTCAGCATAGCCGGCCAGAACAGTGCGTGGAAATACAAAATGTCTTTGCCGATGAAATGGTATAGCTCGGCAGTTGAATCCGGCTTCCAGTACTCGTTGAAATCTAATCCTTTGATTTCGCAAAGTTTTTTGAAGCTTCCCATGTAGCCGACAGGTGCATCCAGCCAGACGTAGAAATATTTGCCCGGTGCGTCGGGGATTTCGAAGCCGAAATACGGTGCATCGCGCGAGATGTCCCAGTCGGACAGTTTGTTTTCACCTTCCGCACCCAGCCATTCCTGCATCTTGTTGGCCGCTTCCGATTGCAAGGCGCCGCTCATTGTCCAGACTCTCAAGAATTGCTGGCAGGTGTCGGCAGAGAGTTTGAAGAAATAGTGATCAGAATTGCGCATTTCGGGTTTTGCGCCCGAGACGGCGGAATAAGGTTCGATCAGTTCGATGGGCGCGTAAGCTGCGCCGCATACTTCGCAGTTGTCGCCGTATTGATCTTTTGCATGACACTTCGGGCATTCGCCCTTGATGAAACGATCCGGCAGGAACATATTTTTGACCGGATCGTAAAACTGTTCGATGGAGCGCACTTCGATCAGATTCGCCGCTTTCAGTTCGCGGTATATGCCTTGC
>Ga0208863_1000309_pt1 | contig 58141 bp, 46 predicted proteins | sample RifOxyD3_FD_184040 | JGI IMG/M metagenome (GOLD analysis project Ga0208863, IMG submission 184040) | Soil microbial communities from Rifle, Colorado - Rifle Oxygen_injection D3 (SPAdes) | ecosystem: Environmental > Terrestrial > Deep subsurface > Rock core/Sediment | place: Rifle, Colorado... | reverse complement strand
TGTTCAGGGGCGGACATGTGCCTGCTTGTCCGGGATATTCCGCTCAACTTGGAAGAACTGCCGACCCTGCTCGCCAATCTCCAGCAGGAAAGCGGCATCCTGCTCGACATCAAGACTTGAGTAATTCATTCAGCAAAATAGTGCCCGGCAAGTGGTCAGAGTTCAATCTCCATGGCCTCGCGGGCGAAGAAAACTTTGACATCACCGGTATTTTCAGGAATCAGCAGGCGCTGTGCCACTTCGTCAATCTGGGCATCGGTTCGCGCCGGATCATGATGAAAAAGGGCAAGCGATTTCACCCCGGCCCTTCTGGCAGCAGCAACGCCATCCTCATGCGAAGAGTGCCCCCAGCCTATCCTTGATTTCTCATATTCCGTCTTTGTATACTGGGTATCATAGATAAGCAGATCAGCCCCGGCAATAAACTGCTCAATGATCTGGTTCTGTTCATCAGCCACAATCTGACCCTCGCTAGCCACCACCTCATCGTACTCAGGATCGTCCGGGTTGGTGCAAAAGATGTTACGAAACGGTTCGGTATCATAGGCAGTACAGAACACCTTACCCCGACATTCGAAACGGTAGCCCAGACAAAGAATGGGATGGTTAAGATATTTGGTGACCAGGGAGATGCCGTCGCCAAGATCAAAGCGGTCTTCCTTGAGATGGATGTATTCAATCTTGGCAGCCAGTTCTACATCCCGCACCGGAAAATACTTGTAGGTCAACTGTCCGCCGACAATCCGTTCAAGGCTCTCCTCGTGGGTGACCGGGCCATATAACCTGAGCTGGGTTCCCGGGATATAGATGGGTGTAAAAAATGGAAACCCCATGATATGATCCCAGTGGGTGTGCGTAAGGAAGATTTCGGTCTTTATCGGCCCTTTTTTGAGATCATGGCCCATCATAAAATTCCCGAGCTCCCGGATTCCGGAGCCGGCATCGATGATGATCAAACGATCAGTCTCCTTGAAACGCACCTCAATACATGCCGTGTTACCCCCATATATTACGGTATTCGGCCCCGGGCAAGGGATCGACCCTCTTACTCCCCAGAATTTGATCTTCATTCCTGTTTACCCCTTCCCCTTGCCGACAACCCGGAGAAATACCTGAGCCTTGTCAATTTCAACTGCCACCGCTTCCTGAAGGGCCGCAAGCTCCCCCCACTTAATCCCAACGAGATCCAGAGTTCTGTAAATAGTCGGGCCCTCCTGAAAACGGTCGCCGGCAAAGCCTATCTCATAGACATTGGCATACAGATTGGCCAGAGCAACAACCGTAACCAGCTTGCGATTGGCCGCAGAGGCCCCTTCCGGATCATGGTGAAAGCCGAGGGTCTCACCGATGGTGCTGCTTAGTTGCCATTTTTCAGCAATTGTCTTGCCAACCAGAGCGTGATCAAAGCCAAAGATCATCGCTTCGGCCCGGTAAAGTGGCCCTTGTTCAAGATTGGCAAGATCAAGGGAGTCTTTATACTCCTCGGCAAAACGATAATTTAAGGGAATTTTACCGAGATCGTGCAACAGCCCGGCAACAAAGTACTCCTCTAATTCAGGCCGCGGCACCCCGAGTTTTGCAGCCAGGGCCTTTGCCGTCACCCCCACGCAGATAGAGTGGATCCAGAAGCTGTCCATTGGCAGCAACAGGAAGGACTTCTCATTACCCATGGCACCCAGGACTGCGGTGCTGATGGCCAGATTCTTGACAGTATTCAAGCCCAGCATGATGATCGCCCTGGTAAGCGAGGTAATCTGATTGGGCAGGGAGTAATAGGCCGAGTTAATGAGTTTCAAGACCTGGCCGGTCAGAACCGGATCTAAAGAAATAACGCGATTGAGATCATTCGGTGAGGTGTTTGGTTTGTTACAGACCTCGAGCACCTTGGTAACTGTCGTCGACAGGCTGGGCATCCTGTCAATAAAATTTTGAATCCGCTTGAGGCGCTGTTCGATGGTTAGTTCTGGTCCGCCCATTGACAATCAACCTGAAAAGTACCTTTGTAAGAGACTGGTTAACGCCTCTCTTTCATTCACTGCGTATAGGGACGAGGTTAAAAACCGTCCGATTGCAGCGAAATCTCCGCATATTTAACGAACTATTCTATTGAAATAATATAGGAAGTCAAGAAGAGGTGCAAGTTCCATCATTCACTTATCTTCTTCATGATGGTTTCATACACCCGATCGACGGTCAATGCCTCCATGCAGCGCCAGTGACTGCAGGGTTTCCAGCGATAACATGGAGCGCAATCCATCGCCTCGCGGATAACGGTATGGATCGATCCGTAAGGTCCGGTTCGCACTGGATTAGCCGGCCCGAAAATAGCAAAAACCGGGACAGCAAGAGCAGCAGCTATATGGCTTGGACCGGTATCGTTCGAGACCAGAAAACGGGCCCGCCGGATAACGGCCAGCAACTCCTTGAGATTTGTACGGCCGGCCAGGGAGATCGCTTTACCGCCGGACAAGGCCACCATCTGCTCGACTATGCCGGCATCTCCGGCACCACCGATCACCACGGTCGGCAGCGCCAAGCGGCCAGACAGTTCGCCAAAACGCTCGGCCGGCCAACGATTCGCCTCCTTGCCGGCCGACGGCGACATCACGACATACTCAGCCGGAAGTTCACGGCAAATTGGCGGATCAGGATCGTAGGGCGCCAGGGGATAGCGGATTTCAGAGATATCACAGCCGATTGCCTCGGCAATCTTCAGATAGCGATCAATTGCATGGATCTCGGTTCCACCTTGAATCTTGTGGGTATAAAACAGCGGGCTCCCTTCATTCGACTCACGAAAACCAAGTTTATAGGGCGAGCGCGCCGCCCAGGTGATGAGTCCGCTCCGCAGGATGCCGGAGAGATCAACCGTCACATCATAGGGTTCCCGGCGCAGTCCGGAGACTAACGCCCCAATCTCCTTCAGGGTATTTGGAAAATAGGAGAACCGGCTCCACTGATCCTTGTTGATGATTAAAAGCCGGTCGATCAGCGGATGGCCCTCCAGAAAGGTATGCAGGCCTCTCGCCACCACCCAGTCGACTTTAGCAGCCGGATAGGTCCGCTTGATGGCATGCAGAAACGGCAGGCTGTGAACAATATCGCCCAGGGCGCTCGGCTTGACAATCAGGATCCTGCCGGGCGGACCGGGAAGCAGAGATGGCATCATCTCAGTCGTCTCCTCCCAGAGCCTTGGCCTTTAGATCGGCAAGGATCCACAAGACTGCGGCGTAAAGGTCTTCAGCTACAAACACCGGCTGGACCTTCTGGCCCGGCCCAACATAAGCAAGATCGCCTCGGCCATAACCGGTCAGCACCAGAATACCGCGAGCTTCGCATCGGGCTGCGGCTTGCAGATCGCTCCAGCGATCACCCACCGCATAGGATTTTGCCAGATCAATCGACAGATCCCGGGCAGCCCGGCTAAAAAGAGCGGTACCGGGCTTCCGACAATCGCAGGCAACCCGAAAACGCGGCTCTTTGGCCTCGGGATGATGCGGGCAGATATAGAGACCGTCGATATGAGCGCCAACCGTGGCCAGCTCGACATCCATCTTCATATGCACCGCATCAAGCAGGCTCTCCGGAAAATAACCGCGGGCCAGACCTGATTGGTTAGTCACCACCACGACCGGAACCTTGTTGTCGTTGAGCAGACGAATCGCCTCGGCAGCCCTCGGCAACAGCTGAAAACGACTAAGATGATTTATATAGCCCATCTGTTCGTTGATGGTGCCGTCCCGATCAAGAAATACTGCAGGTCGCATCCCCTACCTCACTTGGCTGGTCGGCGCGCCGACCAGTATCTTCCGGACTACAGCAAAAACCTCTTGCGGAGTAATCTCGAGCATGCAGCGGAAACCGGTCTCACAGGTTGTTTTATAACAGGGCCGGCAGGGCAGATTTTTCTGGATAATGACGGCGTTATCAGAATACGGTCCGGTAGTAATCGAGTTGGTAGAACCGAAGATCGCCACCAACGGAGTTTTTAAGGCGGCGCCGACATGCATGAGCCCGGAATCGTTGGTGACAAAGACATCACAGACCCCGATCATCGCCATGGCCTGCGCCAGGCTGGTTTTTCCAGCCAGATCAACCACATGACCGGGAGCCCCCTGCTCAATTTCCCGGGCGGCTTCGGCATCGGCGCCGGTACCGAATACCACCATGGTTGCCCGCAACTCCCGTCGAAGAAGGGTGGCAAGCTGCTTAAAATAGCCGGCCGGCCAGCGCTTGGCCGGGCCATAGGCGGCGCCGGGATTGAGTCCGACCAGAGGCCCTGGACCGAGGCCGCCGGCCTGAGCCCGAGCCCAGGCAATATCCGGCTCCGGCAGCTGCAAAAAAAGTTCGTTACTGCCGCAGACCAGGCCGAGCCCGCGCAACATCTCCTGATAATAGTTGACCTGATGGATCTTCTTAACTTCTCGTCGAAGTTTTACACCATTGGTTAGCAGTAGAGCACGGCCATCCGTCGTGTAACCGGCCCGGGCCGGAATCCCGGCAAGTTTGGTAAGAATAGCCGCCGAGATAGCATTCTGCAACAGAATCGCCAGATCAAAGCGCTGCTCGGCCAGCAGGCCGGCCAGCTTCCACATGCCGGCCATTCCGCTGTGCTCCTTCTTTTTCTGATAAAGGATAACTTCATCGACGTGCGGGCTTGCCGCAAAAACATCGGCCACCCAGGGCAGGGCCAGGATCGAGATTTTAGCATTGGGAAAATTCCGGCGGATGGTGCGCACCGCCGGCGTGGTAATGATGGCATCACCGATCCAGTTGGTGGAACGAATGAGTATCCGTTGGGGATGCAGATCAATAATCGAATGGCGCATGCAATGTTCCAAATTATAGGGGGAAGGAAATTTAGTAAAATCAAAAATATATCAACTACACCCACACGATGTTCACTAATTGTTCAACCTGTTTGAATTCCGGGTCGCCGCTGACGAGATCGGCGTCATGTTCGATGGCCGAGGCAAGGGCAAAGGCATCGGCGTAGGAAATAGGAAAGCGGGCCTTGAGTTCCGCAGCTCGGAAGATAAGTTCATTAAGGCAAGGCAGAATGATGATATTCATCCGCTGGATATGGACGAAGATTTCGAGCTTTTTCTGTTCGCCGAAACGGCGTTGCGTGAGGTAAATGATCTCTCCCACGTTAATGGCATTGATCAAGCAGGGTGTCTTATTATCCGCTGCTTCTTGCAACAACTTCCGGACCGTTTCTCCGCCCTTCTCTTTCTGAAAAAACCTGAGAAAAGCGAAGCTGTCAAAGAGGAGACTTCTCATCGCAAAAGTCCTTCCGGCGCTCCTGAAGTAACTCGTCGGCCAGGGAGGGAGTTTCCGGCAGTGCGCCCCACGCTGCTTCCACCGGGTCCGCGATAATCGGCGCCAGACAGATCAAGTTACCGTATTCAAAAATCTGGACGGATGCCCCAGGCCCAAGGTGATGCCGTTTACGCAGTTCCGCCGGAATTACCACCTGCCCTTTGGTTGATACTTTCGCCAACGAATCCATTGCAACCTCCATGTTTTACATTTTGCCAAAACTGTAATACGAGACCGGCTGTAGCGTCAAGGAAAAAGTGCAGCGATTCTACACTTTGGCTGATTAGCGCATAACCTTGATAAAATTTAGGTTGCAGGGCATAATTACACATAAAATCGCCCCGATTTTTATCGAAAAAATCCAAATAGCAAGCCCATTTTCTCCTAATATTTAAAGAAAGTCACACCAGCCATGCCGCAGCATTCCGACTGAAAAACTCCACAAGTGGAATTCCCGAGCCGCCAACGAGCAACGGCCTGGCATCCGGATAATGTTTACAGAACTTAGTCAGGCCAGTAACCTTGCCACTCCTGCTGCTTTTTACCTCAATAGCCCAGACATCCAGCCCCTTGGCTACCACGAAATCCACCTCATAATCCCCTTCCCGCCAATAGGTAATGGTGTATTCTACCGAATTGAGGTTGTTGCACAGAAAGGCGCCCACGGCATTTTCGACCAACCGCCCCCACCAGACCGGATCGCCGATACTGTCGCTAAAATTCCTGGTTGAAAGGGCACTGATCAAGGCATTGTTCCAGAGGATCAGCTTTGGGCTGCTGCCGCGTTTACGCTGTAAGCCGCGCGAAAAGATTTCCAGCCCACTTGCCAGAAAAGCTGCGTCAAGCATCTTCAAATAATGGGCAAGGGTTGTGGTGTTACCGGCATCATGCAATTGGCCAAGCATCTTTGTATAAGAAACCTGCTGAGCCGGCAATGTTGCGGCCAGAGCAAAAAGGTGCCGCAACAGAACCGGTTTGGCGATCTTGTTCATCTGCAGCACATCACGAGCCAAAACGGTTTCGATCAGGGAATCGACGATGTAGCGCTTCCAGGTCTCTTCGTTTTCCAAAAAAGCCACGGCCCCTGGATAGCCGCCATAATAGATCCACTGCTCAAAACTTAAACCAAAAGCAGCACTGCACTCCGGGTAGCCCCAGTGTGTGCAGCGGTGCAGAAAAAACCTGCCGCTCAGGCTTTCGGTCAATCCATCCTGCATCAACAGTGCCGAAGAGCCAAGAATCAAAACGCGAATCTCCGACCCGACGGCGCGATTATCCCAGAGCAGTTTTAGCGTTTCGCTCCAGCCCCGAACTTTCTGCAGTTCATCGAGAATCAGGAGAACCGGAACCTGTGAGGTTGTCGACTCGCTGAACGCCCGGCGCCAATGGGTCTCGATCCAGGCCGAGGTAAGCGGCGTTGGGCTGTCGGCGGTTGCGTAAATGGTAGGGATACCGATCGCCTGCTCGATCTGCCGGGCAATAGTAGTCTTTCCCACCTGACGGGGGCCGATCAGGACATGAATGACCGGGGTCGGGCGGGAAAGCAAGGCCAAAAGGGTTGCCAGCAAAGGGCGTTCGTAACTCATATCCTCCTTTTATCAAAGGTTTTTTTATAAGGCAATGAAAATTACTCAATGAATGCGTAAAATTACTCAATGAATGCGCCATTGTCTTTATATGCCAAATTCATTAGTCAAAAAACGATTTCCGACCAGTTTTCTTTTCAGATAATTACCAGAGTAATTATTCCCGAAAAAAATATTTTCAAAAAATATCCACTAGGACGCTGGATGGGGGAGTGGGCCTGTTAAAATATAAGCAAAACAAAACATTAGGGGGACGAAAATGAGATGGTCAAGTAAACCGAGACATGCTTATGTAAACGATGAAGGTTACGGCCCCGGCAATCACCCGGCGTTTCAAAACAACGAGGGGGCGTGGAATATCTTTTGGCTCACGTCGTCAATGGTCGACAACTACGTCAATGGCAACAGCAAGGATTCCGGTTATAGCGATTTTTACATTGCTATTGCTGTCGGCATGTCTATCCAAGGATATACGGACAACGAGGAAACTATCGGAGAACTCGCTCTTCGAGTAAACCCGACAGAGTTCATGGCGGCTCTCAATACCGGAACGATGAAGACCTGCCTTTTGGCGCCTGCAGCCATGAAAGGTTGGTGGCACATGGCGGAAAAACGAGCGACAACCTATGGAATGATTCCGGAGCATCGTGGCTTAAGAGTTATTCAGGGGAAGGCTGAGGCTACACCCACACGATGTTCACCAATTGTTCGACCTGTTTGAATTCCGGGTCGCTGTTGACAAAAGCGGCGGCATACACGTTTGCCACGGCTAAGGCAAAACGATGATGTTCTTCCGCTGTATGCTGTATATGGACGAAGATATCGTATTTTTCTGTTCACCCAAATGACTCTTGTTGACAGGCTATATAAATTGAGATAGCTTCATCAAAGGATTGGAGCAAAATTCATCCATAAAAAAGGCTAGCCAAGGACAACTGACAGCAATGAATGATCTCATCAAAATTGCCACTTCAGAGTTGGAGCTGTTTCTTTCTGCCAACCTACCAAGCTTAGCCAGTGACTGGTGGCAAAAGCAGGTTGTTGACAGACTCTCATTTCAGCAACAAAGGTTCGTCCAGGAAAGGGGATATAAAAAATTACAGGATCTTGATTTCGCTGCTTTGTTACGGATACTCGATCAAAACTGGTTCGAGCTGTCCGGCAGCCTTTCACTGCCCAAAGAAGCAAGAAACTGGGTGAAAGAGCTGCAGACTGTCCGAAATAAGTGGGCACATCAGTAAAAAATGCGCCACCAATGGTGGCCAGCAAGAGAATGTTATGATCAACATTGATATCTTTCCGAAAGAATATGTTTCTAAAATTATTGTATCTCCCTTTGCCGATCACTGGTTCTATGATTTGTTGAAACACGAGATGGCCGCTCACAAAATGGCTGATTTCGTCAAATGGTCCGACCTCAAGTTCGCCCCTGGAAGTCAGCCTTCGCATGAGGCCGGATCAAGCTAACGTTATGAGGCTAAAAGGAGACGACCTTGCTTGTGTGAGTTATCCGATGTTGGTTACTTTTCTCATGCTGCAAAGTCAAAAACTGACCTTTTTTATCTTCTCCTCTTTTTGCTTTTTTATGCTGAGACGGTTACTATGCTGCCTGAAACATTACCAGGGAACTCAAAATGTTAAATCGAGCGGTCAATTGCCCTCCAAGACAGCTTTCTTTGTTCACTCCGCCAGCAGTCGCGGAATTGCCATTGCACATTGTCCCGGCAGGAGTGAAGGAACGAGGCGCGGTCTTTACCCGGAAGGAAACCGTCGATTTCATCCTCGATCTTGCCGGTTACACCGTCGATAAACCCTTGCACCTGATTTGTCTACTCGAACCCTCATTTGGCAATGGCGATTTTCTCCTTGCCGTCGTCGAACGGCTTTTGCTTTCATATTCGAAAAATTATCCTGACTACACATCAATCGTTAACGACCTCGCCGGGGCAATAACGGCGGTCGAGTTGGACGATGCTAGTATTACCACCACTCGCCTCAAACTCTTGAATCTTCTGATCGGCTCGGGTGTGGCCTCGTCCGACGCCCAAATGCTGCTTTCCGCCTGGATCGTGCAGGCTGATTTTTTGTTGGTGGAATTTTCGCGCCGATTTACCTTCGTGGTCGGCAATCCGCCCTATGTCCGCCAGGAACTTATCCCCTCTGATCTTCTTGCAACATACCGGAAGCGTTTCGAAACACTTTATGACCGGGCGGATCTCTATGTGCCGTTTATCGAGCGCAGTCTGAAGCTCCTTGAGCCGGGCGGGTCACTTGGTTTTATCTGCGCGGATCGCTGGATGAAGAACAAGTATGGCGGACCGCTTCGCGCTTTGGTGGGACGTAATTATCATTTAAAATACTATGTGGACATGGTTGACACCCCGGCGTTTCATTCGGAGGTCTCGGCTTATCCGGCTATCACCGTTATCACCAGAGAGAAACCGGGGATAACTCGTCTTGCCCACCGGCCCACCATTGACCGGTCCACCCTCAGTCGATTGACTGCAGCGCTGCAAGCCGAAACTACCCAATCCGAAGCAGGCGTGACCGAAATGGCAGATGTTGTGGATGGTGCCGAGCCCTGGATTCTGCATTCCTTTGATCAGTTGGAACTCGTGCGGCGACTTGAACGAACATTTCCGACCTTGAAGGAAGCAAGATGCAAAGTCGGTATCGGCGTTGCCACTGGCGCCGACCGGGTTTTTATCGCGCCCTTCGCGAATCTGAACGTTGAACCGGATTGCAAACTCCCCATCGTTACAACCAAGGATATCAAGAGCGGCAAAGTCGAGTGGCAAGGCCTGGGCGTCCTCAATCCGTTTCGTGACGATGGCTCTTTGATCGATCTGACCACTCATCCCCGTTTTGCAGACTACCTTGAGCAGCATAGGGATATAATAATCAACCGGAACTGCGCCCGGAAAAACCCTGGAAAATGGTACCGGACTATCGATCGCATCTACCCGGAAATCGCCCGACAGCCGAAGCTGCTGATTCCGGACATTAAAGGCGAGGCTTGCATCGTCTACGAGGAAGGACATCTATATCCGCACCATAACCTCTATTTCATAACCTCGGATGAATGGGACCTTCATGCCCTGCAGGCCGTATTGAAGTCCGGAATCGCCAAGATTTTCGTTGCCATTTATTCGACACAAATGCGCGGCGGATATCTGCGATTCCAGGCTCAATATCTGCGCCGTATCCGTGTGCCACGCTGGGCAGATGTTCCCGTGCAATTGCGCACAGCTCTGAGAGAGGCAGCTATCGCTTGCGATTGGGAGGCCTGTAATCACGCAACCTTCGAATTATATGAATTGACTGATCGAGAAAGGGCCGCCATTGGCGGTACTGGTAATTAAATTCTTATGGCAATTGATCTGGTAAATTTTGATGTAAAGGCCCGTAAAGCCATCCGATTGTTCTGGCAAGGCCGTGAGGCTGCACGGAAAAAACAGCTGACGAGCGGTAAACAAGATCAGGGTGAACGGGCCGGCGTTACCGGTGGCAAAAATATGGACGGTTTTCTGTCCTTGGCAAGAGATATCGTCCATGCCAACGGTCTTGAGCATGCCGACATTCATTTGGAGCGTAGTGTGGTGACACTGCCGGGGTATTTCAGACCGACCAAACTCTGGGACATGCTGGTTATTAATAAGGGCCGGTTAATCGCCGTGCTGGAGTTTAAAAGCCAGGTCGGACCGTCCTTTGGCAATAACTTCAACAATAGAGCTGAAGAAGCTATCGGCTCGGCGCATGATATCTGGACTGCTTACCGGGAAGGTGCTTTTGGTGAAACCCCCCGCCCTTTTGTCGGCTGGTTGATGTTGCTTGAAGACGGTCCGGGGTCTCGCTCCCCGATTCGAGACAAGTCGCCCCATTTCCCCTTAATGCCGGGATTTTCAGGAGCTTCTTATGCTGATCGCTACAACATTATGTGCCGGAAGTTTGTGCAGGAGCAACTTTACACAACGGCTTCCATCATTCTTTCTCCCCGGTCGGCTTCTACAACAGGAGAATATAGCGAGCTTTCCGAGTTAACAGGCCTGAGAACCTTTGTCAGTACCCTGGCTGGCCATATTGCTGCAGAAGCAGTTCGGTGAGCAGAACAAGCTGAAAACCTCTGAGCCTCTTGCAAAATGACCGTCATCCCCGAATGTTGTTATCGGGGATCCAGTCTTTTCAAGCAGTTACAAAATGGATTTCGGCTAAAAGCCTCCCCGTCAAGCGAGGACTAAACAGAGTGCCGGAATGACAGCTTTTTTTCTTTTTGCACAAGGCTCCACTATTAATTGCTTTTTACAATGTTAATGCTATTATGTAAAATGAGGTTTACACAATAGCGGGGTCAGCCAATGGAACAGATTTTCCGTGAACAGCAAAGGCTCATTGATACCGTAATCCCGACCAAACGATATCTCCATGGCCGGATTGAGTGGACCGAGCGCTGTATCGGTGTCCTGGGAGCACGGGGCACCGGCAAGACAACCCTGATGCTGCAGCATATCAGAGATGCCTGGCCCTCCGGCAACAAGGCCCTGTATGTCTCGGTTGACAGCCCCTACTTTCAGGCGCGCAACCTGTTTGATTTTGCCAGGGAGTTTCACCAGCTTGGCGGCACAGCCCTTTTTTTCGACGAAATCCACAAATATCCCGATTGGTCTGTGCATCTGAAATCAATCTATGATTCCCTGCCGGATCTGCAGATCGTCTTTTCCGGCTCCAGCCTGCTGCAGATTGCCAAACAGAAAGGTGATCTTAGCCGTCGAGCCATAATTTATTACCTGCACGGCCTTTCCCTGCGTGAGTATATCAACTTCAGCCAGGGGAAAGAGTATCCGGCTTACCCTCTGGAAACGATCCTCAGCGATCACCAACAGATTGGTGGCGACCTTTGCCGGCAGATCAAACCGCTCAAGGAATTTCGTGACTACCTGCAGAACGGCTATTATCCGTTTTTCCTCGAAGGGGTGGCACTCTACACATTTAAGCTTCGTGAAGTAATCAACCACATTCTTGAGGTGGATCTGCCGTTTGTCAACAGGATCGAGCCCCGGCAGATATCGAAAATCAAGAAACTGCTTTATTTGTTGGCAACTACTGTGCCTTTTGTCCCGAATATCGCCAAACTGGCCGAGGCGACCGACATCTCCCGTCCCCGTCTATACGAATATCTGGAGAAACTGCAGGAGGCAAAACTGCTGAATCTGGTCCGTTCACAAGGCAGAGGCTATCAGGTGCTGACCAGGCCGGAGAAGATTCTGCTGGAGAACAGCAACCTGATGTACGCCATTACCAACGAAGTAAACACCGGGGCGCTGCGGGAGCTGTTTTTCGTCAATCAACTGCGCAATGCCCACAGCATTCATCCTCAGTTACTGGAGAGCACCGTTGAACTTGCCGCCAGTGGTGATTTTATCGTCAATGGCAGCCACACTTTTGAAATCGGCGGTAAAAAGAAAGGTTTCAAACAGATCAGCGGAGTGGCGGATGGTTTTGTCGTGGCGGATGATATTGAGGTCGGTTTCAATAATAAGATACCGCTCTGGTTGTTCGGTTTTTTGTATTGAGCAAAATGGTCTGCAAAAACCGACAAAAATGGCGGCTTGCGCCGCCTTGCAGGTTTAACATGAGTGGAGAGTTTAAGATGGCCGATCAGACGAGCTATCTCAAACTTGCCGGGTTCAACCAAGAATTGCTTTCAAATCCTCGTCCGGAGTGGTGATCGGTTTGATATTGAAATTTTCGACCAGCACATTCAAGACATTCGGGGTGATAAAGGCCGGCAGGGTCGGTCCGAGCCGGATATCCTTGATCCCGAGATGGAGAAGGGTCAGCAGGATCGCCACCGCTTTCTGTTCGTACCAGGAGAGGACCATGGACAACGGCAGGTCGTTCACCCCGCAGCCAAAGGCCTTAGCCAGGGCCGAGGCAATGACTATCGCCGAATAAGCGTCGTTGCACTGGCCGATATCCAACAATCTCGGAATACCGCCGATCTCGCCGAGCTGCTGGTCAAAAAAGCGGAACTTGCCGCAAGCCAGGGTCAGGACGATACAGTCCTTCGGCACCTTTTCGACGAACTCAGTATAGTAGTTGCGGCCTGGTTTGGCGCCATCACAACCGGCCACCAGAAAGAAGTGCCGGATATCCTTGTTTTTCACCCCGGCGATCACCTTGTCCGCCACTGCCAGAACACTGTTCCGGGCAAAGCCGACCATGACCGAACCCTTCTCGGTATCAGCGGAAAAGCCCGGCATGTTCAAGGCCTTGTTGATCACCGCTGCAAAATCACGTCCTGCTATGTGGTTCACCCCTGGCCAGGCAACGAGACCGGAGGTAAAAATGCTGTCATGATAGGAGTCCCGAGGCTTCTGAATGCAGTTGGTGGTCATCAGAATAGCGCCCGGAAACTCGGCGAACTCTTTTTGCTGGTTCTGCCAGGCAGTGCCGTAATGACCATAAAAATGGCTGTATTTCTTCAGTCCCGGATAACCGTGAGTCGGCAGCATCTCACCGTGGGTATAGACGTTGATCCCCTTGCCCTCGCTCTGCTGCAGGATATCCTCAAGGTCGCGCAGATCATGGCCGGAAACCAGGATCGCCTTGCCTTTTTTGGCGCCCAGCGGCACGGATGTCGGTTGCGGATGGCCATAGGTGCCGGTGTTGGCAGTATCAAGCAACTCCAGAGCCCGCAGATTGACCTCGCCGCATTTGAGCACCAACCCAACCCATTGGCCAAGCTCCAGATCATTTTTGAGTATACTGATCAGGGCTTCCTGGATAAAGGCGTCAACAGTATCATCCTCCTGGCCCAAGATACCGGCATGGTCGGCATAAGCGGCCACGCCTTTAATCCCATAAAGCAGAATTTGCTTCAAGGAAAGGATATCAAGATTGTCCTCGCCGCCGAACAGGTTAACAGACTCGCCCTGGCTGACCAGTTCGCCAAGGGTGGCGCCAGGCGTAAAAGTGGCAACGCCACTTGCCTCGAAATTGCTGCCGGCGGCTTTGACCTGGTTGGCCAGTTGAGCGCGCAGCTCCACCGCTTTTCCAATCAACACGCCAAGCCGAGCCGGATCAAAATCTACGTTGGTCAGGGTTGAGAATACCGCCTTTCTGACAAACCGGTTCACCTCTTGATCAACAACGCCATGAGCCCGACCAGCCACTGCCACCTGAGAAAGACCCTGGGAGACATGGATGAGCAGATCCTGGAGGGCTGCGACCTCCGGCTGCTTCCCGCACACCCCGATCTTGGAACACACTCCACCTTTGCCGACTTGTTCACATTGATTGCAATTCATATCACTCCTCCTGATTTTGATTGGTTATGGATCGATTTCCATCAAATGTTAGAGAGATGATAACGGATCAGGGGAGAGAAATCGTTGACCTAAGTCAACCAACCATTTTTTAATTATTTTTTTTGGAGGTAAGAGTTTTTGGGGAGGAAGACCCCTTCAATGGCCAGGAGCTGGGCCTTGATTGCCGGACCACCGTAAGCGGAAAAGCCGCCCGGCCGGTTGCCGGCCGCCAGAATCCTATGGCAGGGGATGATGAGTGGCAGCGGATTTCTGCCCAGCGCCTGGCCAACGGCCCGGCAGGCCTTGGGCCGGTTGATGGCCTTTGCCAGCTCGCCGTAGGTCATGGTTTGTCCGGCCTGGACGGTGCGCGCCGCCGCATACACATATTGCGCAAAGAGTCCCATCCGCTCAATATCAATTGGGATGTCCAGAAAATCCTGGAGATCACCCATGAGGTGCCTGCTTATTCTACTGATCACCCAGCTAATGGCGGATAGTGGAGTGCTAACTTTTCGCGCTCGACAGTTCTGGACAATTTTCGCTTCGGTCAGCGCCGGGGTTGCCTCAGGAAGCTGCAACAAGATCAACGAACTCTCCGGTTCATTCCAAGCGAGCCCGCACCAGCCGAGCTGCGTCTCAAAAAGAGAGTAGGCGACGTTTTGCAGATTTTTCACGATTCTTTCGTGTCCACTCTTTGCAACTTACATTCGGATTAATAATTCCGCGAGGCTCTTTTATCCTTCTTTTTGGTGACAACCGACTGACTGATTGCCAGGGGCTGGCCGCCCAACATTGTTTTGTTCAAGGCCTTGATCGCCACATCAGCCTCGGAGTTATTCGGCATTTCAAGAAAGGCATAGCCTTTCGATTGTCCGGCAAATCTGTCCATGATAATCTTCACGCTGGAGACTTCGCCGAATTTTGCAAAAGCTTCCCTCAACTCACTTTCCGTTACTTTCTGCCCCAGATTGCCGACATACATATTCATAATGCTCTCCCTTGTTGAATTATCATTGTCTGTTCATATTAGAAATTTTAACACGTTAATGTGCAATTATTACGATATTTGACTCAATCGTCCTGCATCACTGTTAAACTGATTACCGCCGGATAGAGACTACGGGCGGCCGGCAACACATCACCAAAGATACTTGCAGCACCAATCACTCTCCTGGCAATTCCGCTCTACCTTGCCAATGTTTGCCCTGTGACTGCAAACAAAATACATCGTCAGGCTCCGGCCGGCACCGACAAGTTTTGCGCAAATAGAATTAATTTATAACAATTTGGAAAGAGATGGCTTCTGCGAATGAAGTGAAGGGCGCCCGGCGCATCGATTCTCGATTTTCGTGGCATGCAATTTACTAGCACACATTTCCACAATATGCAAGAACTTATAATCTGCGGATACCCCTGAAGAGATCCGGACCAAGTCATTTCCAAGCTTGAATAATTGATGATTGCCCGCTATCTCGCCACCATTAAATGCGCCTTAGCACCGTAACCAAACGATTTTTGAAGATTTAATCTAAGTCAAGAGTGCCACGGCCCGGACCGGAGCGCCGTCAGCATCGGCAATCTTCAACGGTAGACAGCTAAAGGTGAAATTTGCACTGGGCAGAGTCGCCAGATTGGTCAGATTTTCAATGAGCAGAATATTGCGGGCCAGCAAAGTCCGATGGTTCGAATAATTAGTGTCGGCTACTGCATCGACCGAGATCATATCGATCCCGACGCCCTTTAAGGGAAAAAGGCTTAACCATTTCGCTGCCTCGGAACTCAACACCGGATAGTTATCAAAATAATCAGCCGTACCCCAGAACCGGCTCCAACCGGAGCGCAGCAGCACAAACTCGCTTCCGGCAATGTGCTGTTCAGCCCTGAGCAACTCGGCAAGTTCAACACAGCCGGAGTGCTGTCTGTCGATATCCACCACACAGGCCGGGCCTGTAAAAAAAGCAAGGCTGAAACTGGCCAAGTTCATGCCCCCGGCAATGATGTGGGAAGGGGCATCAATATGGGTACCGGTATGGGAGTTGAAGGTTATCCTCTTTTCGGCATAGCCCTGGCCGACCAAGGTCGCGACCTTATCGACAAACACCGGTTCAGTGCCTGGATAGACCGGCATGCCCATGGCAATGGCTTGGCTCAGATCAATAATGGTCACAACTCTGTCTGTCATCAATCAAGCATCTCACTGGGTTATTACCTGAGCTGCCGCAACCAGCACCGGCAGCTTATCAGCTCTGTTATACATACCGACAAAACGCTTGACGAGAGCCACCCTGTCATCCGCAGCAAGATCCTGCATGAATGCTGCGGATATCGACGAATAATACAACTCGGCCTTGACCGAGTAGGGGCCGTTTGCCTTATCAAGTTTGACTTGGTAGACCACTTCGTCCGAACCGCCGATGAAGTTCTGATCCTGCCTGGCATCGCCGTATACCGCTATCGCTGCATCAGCCTTGTTCTTGTCAAACCCGCGCGGCAGCAGACGGTTATCCTTGGCGTAACTCGCCGCGCGCAGCAGGGTGTAGGTCAGACGATTGTCGGTGTCTCGCATGACCGCCTCATAGATCTGCACCTGATTTGTCTTAGTGATCAGCTCATAGTGTGGTTCAAAGGCCGCACTGCTCTGATCGCTGTCATTGCCGCTGATCCTGCCGTCCGCCAATGCTTTGCCTGATTTAAAAACAGGATTACCTGCCTTATCGAGCACAGAAAAACAGATCCAGGCCCGCCTGGATGGAAACCCGGTCGGAAATTTGTGGCCTGCCTGATTTTCAACCCTGACCGTGGCAGTCAAAACATCACCACTGATAGCAACACTATGAATCGCAATATTTGCAGTCTTGCCCTGCAATTGCCGGATTGTTCTCTCCCTGGTCGCCTCAAGGGTGGCGGTGGAGACGGAGAGATCGAGCTTTGCGGCGTTATCGGCCAGCACATTCAACATAAAGACATTACCGCCGACAAAATGATGTTGGGAAAAGTGGTCCTTTGGTTTGGCTGCCCGCGGCGCATACTTGGCGATGATCACCCCACCGGCTGGCGAGTGAGGCATGTGACACTCCTGGCAGAGCCGGGTAGTACCGGCTGTTTCGCCGATTTCATGCCGCTTGCCAGACTGTTCGGCATAACTACTGTTCAACCATTCAAGATAGGCGACCTGCTCCGGAAACTCGCCAGCCACCATTCCATTACTGTCGAGATAGGGAGTAAACAAGGTGTGGCAGGTGGCGCAGAGGGCCGAATCATTAGTTTGGGCGCCAAAAACCGGATCAAAGCCCAGGCTGGTCTGCATGGTTCCCCGGAGAGGATCACGATAAGGACCGAATAGTAATCGATTCGGCGGCTCGGTCTTGGTATCAATAGAAAATTTGCCGCTGAAACCGGCTTTCTCTCCAAGATTTTTATCCTCTATCTGATGACAGAGACTGCACGAAACTCCGTCCATGGCTGCAGCGTGCAACTGCGACGAGTCCTTTAAAAAACCGGCGAATACTCCGCCTTGATCCGCTTGGTATACTTTGCTCAATGCGTTTTGCTGAGTCCAGGCCATGGGCATATGGCAGGTAACGCATTTCTTTTCAATCACATCCTTGATGGCGGGATTACGAAAAACCTCTGAGGCAACCTTGGCCTGCCAGAGCGGATCCTTTGCCGCATTAGCCATCATGGTCGAGCGCCAGTGGTTGGTGATCGACATATCATTGCCCTGGCTGTCCTTAAGATCTGTATGGCAGACAGCGCAACGAGAGGAACCGACAAAATCAGGTTCGGTGAAATAGGCTAACGGGCCACCGGCAAAAGACTGCTGTCTAGATCTCCCGGGCATGAGAACAGAATTATCAGCTGATTTAGGTTCTTCAGCGTTACAACAAGCCGCTTGCCAGGCAACGACTAGTTGTACAAAAATGGCTAGGAAAATAAGTATGTTACCCAATGGACCAACGGATTGTCCGCTGCCGCTCTGTAATCCCATATCAGCTCTCTTTTTTCCCTTCTCTTTCTCAAGAGTTTATAGAAATCTTATCAATTCAACTGATTATATATAAACCCATTTCGGTATTGCTAATTTTTTCTTCCAAAATAAGCTAAAAAAACAAGGTAAAGAACATACTGTCAATATATAGAAAGCGTTGCAGCCAGAAAAACATTTGACACAACTTTCCGGGACTGCTAATATGGTTACATACATATGATCATATGCTCATATGCTCATGAAAAACTGTCAACGGTGACCTCTATATGGATAGCAATCAAGAAGATATTTGCCTTTGCAGGGTAATACATCACGAACGAATAAACCAGGCCAGAAAAGAGGCTCTCAAAGAAGGCGAACTTGAAAAAACTGTCCAGCTTTTCAAGGCCATGGCCGATCATACCCGCTGTCGAATACTATGGGCACTGACCGAGGTGGAGATGTGTGTCTGTGATCTGGCAGCTCTTCTCGGCATCACGGAATCAGCGGTTAGTCATCAACTCAGGCTCTTACGACAGTTGCAGCTGGTAACCAACCGCCGGCAAGGAGCGATTCTCTATTATCGCCTCAACGATCACCATGTTCACCAACTGATCAGCGTTGCCCTCGAACACATCAGAGAATAACAATACTTATGAATATCATACTTAATATCTTGCAAGCGGCCTGGGAGCTTCTACGGGAATCCTCCATTTATATTATAATCGGCCTGCTGATGGGGGGCCTGCTTAAGGTTTTCCTCTCGCCAGCTTATGTTGCCAGACATCTTGGCAAGGGACGCTACGCCTCGGTTTTTAAAGCTGCCCTTTTTGGTATCCCCCTGCCGCTCTGCTCCTGCGGAGTTCTGCCGGCGGCGGCCGCCTTAAAAAAACAGGGCGCCAACAACGGCGCCACCGCCGCTTTCCTGATTGCCACTCCTGAATCAGGTGTGGACTCCATGGTAGTCTCCTATGCCCTGCTCGATCCACTCATGACCATAGCCCGCCCCATCGCGGCCTTCTTGACCGCCGTTATCGCCGGGATCACCGAAAATATCCGTAATCCGCCTGAACACCAGACCATGATTGTTGATCAGAGCTGCCCCATTGATAACTGCTGTAACGGCGACAATTGTTCACCGACTGAACATGCCAATCACCATTCGAATCGAGAAAAGGCCTGGGCAGGCTTTCGGTTTGCGTTTATGGAACTCTGGCCGGAACTGGCAGGTTGGTTTTTTGTCGGGTTACTCTTGGGTGGAATCATCACGGCGCTGGTGCCGGATAACTTCCTGCCGCTTTATCTGGGCGGGGGATTAGCAGCCATGTTATTGATGGTCGCTGTAGGCATACCGATTTACATCTGCGCCACGGCATCAACACCAATTGCAGCAGCCCTTATTCTGAAAGGGGTAAGTCCGGGTACGGCCCTGGTCTTTCTGCTGGCCGGGCCGGCTACCAATATCACCTCACTTTCGGTGTTGACCACCATACTCGGCAAACGGGGCACTGCTCTCTATCTGGTCAATATTGCCGTCGTCAGTGTGTGTTGCGGCCTCATGCTTGACCAATTGTATGCCTGGAGTGGTATCTCTCCCACTGCCATTATCGGCAAAGCCGGAGAATTAATGCCGTTGTGGTTGCAGACAGCCGGAGCAATCGTTCTGCTGATTCTGTCAATTCAGCCATTATCTTATAATATCAAACAGTTAATCAACAGATTTTCAAGAAAAAAAACAATTCCCCTTTTCTCGACCGGCTGCGGGTGCGGATCAGATGACTGCAAGGGGAAGCCTAATAAAACAAAAAACGCCTAAGGGTCAATCGACATTATCATAAACATCCAAGGCCAACTTATCGGCAATGGCAAAAATACAATCGAGGACAGCACGAACCTCCGGCAACATTGTCTGGAAAATATAAGCAATCCGCAAACGCTTCTGTTTACCTGCTGCATTGGGATTGAGAACAGTTATACGGACGAGACCTGCAGACAACCCGGTAACAGCTATCCCCTCTTCGATCTTATTGAAACTGGCGGTAATCATCACCGGTTCATTCCAGATAAAATCGTCTGAATAATCAATTTCACACAGAATGCCACCTTGACTGATGTTTATAATGTTGGCTTGAAATACCTGAGCGCCCTGTTCAATCAGAGCCTTGGATCCAGGAATGCTGTAACGCTTAGTTATCCGCAAAGAGGCCGGATTACAGATACGAGTAATGGTTTCGACCAGCATGGTATCACTGCAGGGAATAACCAGATGCTCCCTGATGCCAAGTTCAAGAGCCTGGGTAATGTCATCGCCATCACTGTCCGGTGTGATCAATAAGAACTTCTCAATCTGGACACCCGTAATCTCCTTGATGTCCCGAAAGAATTTTTCCCACTCAGCGTCCTCGGCCTCCCAGGCAAACAAAACAAGATGACATACTGTTTTTTTAAGAAATTTCAGGGCTTCTTTCTGGTTTGCCGCCTCAAACAGGACTATATCACTCAAGTTGGCATGGATCCTTGATTTCAATATTCCACGCATGCTTAACGAGCTATGAACGATCAAAAAATTTCTTGCCATTACGAGTTCCTTTCAGAAAGTTAACCAGCATTACCGTATCGTGATAATAATATTTTAGTGTGTCGGACTACAGGAAGAAATTCAAGAAAAATTTATCTCTTCTCCAAGTCAACCATCGATAACAAATTGGCCTTTAGACGGAAACATGAACATTTATCATAGGTAAGTGAAGCGGGCGGGCAAAAAAAAAGCTTCCCTTTTGCGGGGAAGCTTTTTTCATATATAAAAGGGATTCGGCAGCGACCTACTCTCCCACCAAGTTTCCCTGGCAGTACCATCGGCGCAGAAGAGCTTAACTTCCGTGTTCGGAATGGGAACGGGTGTGGCCTCTTCGCTAATGCCACCGAAAATTCAGCTTATTAGGGGTTTAGTCCGGAGCTGTTCAGGGCTTAGCTATCGCTAAACACCTAAACCGCCAATCAGCTAAACGGCTATAAAAAAACCAAGATAACTGAACAGTTGCAATCGCAGTAACAATAAAAGAAAAAAGATTATGGTCAAGCCGCACGGCTGATTAGTATCAGTAAGCTCCATCCATTACTGGACTTCCACATCTGACCTATCGACGTCGTAGTCTTCGACGAGCCTTCAGGTGGCTTAAGCCACGGGATATCTAATCTTGAGGTGGGCTTCCCGCTTAGATGCTTTCAGCGGTTATCCCTGCCGAACTTAGCTACCCTGCTATGCCACTGGCGTGACAACAGGAACACCATCGGTTCGTCCATTCCGGTCCTCTCGTACTAGGAACAGCTCCTCTCAAATATCCTACGCCCACAACAGATAAGGACCAAACTGTCTCACGACGTTTTAAACCCAGCTCACGTACCGCTTTAATTGGCGAACAGCCAAACCCTTGGGACCTGCTCCAGCCCCAGGATGCGATGAGCCGACATCGAGGTGCCAAACCTCCCCGTCGATATGGACTCTTGGGGGAGATAAGCCTGTTATCCCCGGCGTACCTTTTATCCGTTGAGCGACGGCCCTTCCATTCGGGACCGCCGGATCACTAAGACCTACTTTCGTACCTGCTCGACATGTCTGTCTCGCAGTCAAGCTCCCTTATGCCTTTACACTCTACGGCTGGTTTCCAATCAGCCTGAGGGAACCTTCGCGCGCCTCCGTTACACTTTGGGAGGCGACCGCCCCAGTCAAACTACCCACCAGACAATGTCCCTGGACCAGTTAATGGTCCGAGGTTAGTATTCTAAGATAATCAGGGTGGTATTTCAAGGTTGACTCCATCCCGACTAGCGTCGGAACTTCACAGTCTCCCACCTATCCTACACAAACTAGCTCAGAATACAATGCCAAGCTATAGTAAAGGTGCACGGGGTCTTTCTGTCTAGTTGCGGGTAACCGGCATCTTCACCGGTGTTACAGTTTCGCTGAGCCTCTGGTTGAGACAGCGGGGAAATCGTTACGCCATTCGTGCAGGTCGGAACTTACCCGACAAGGAATTTCGCTACCTTAGGACCGTTATAGTTACGGCCGCCGTTTACTGGGGCTTCGGTTCAATGCTTCGCTTGCGCTGACACTTCCCCTTAACCTTCCAGCACCGGGCAGGCGTCAGACCCTATACTGCGTCTTTCGACTTCGCAGAGTCCTGTGTTTTTAGTAAACAGTCGCTCCCCCCCTTTCACTGCAACCCCCTTCCGCTCCATGAGTAAATCATTTCACGTGATGAGGGCACACCTTCTCCCGAAGTTACGGTGTTATTTTGCCGAGTTCCTTAACCAGAGTTCTCTCAAGCGCCTTAGGATTTTCTCCCTACCTACCTGTGTCGGTTTACGGTACGGTTGCCATGCAAACTCGCTACGAGGCTTTTCCTGGCAGCATGGGATCAGTCACTTTATTGGGCTTGCGCCCATCGTCGTCACGTCTCAGCCTTAATGGAGAAGTGGATTTGCCTGCCTCTCCAGCCTACACGCTTAAACCTGGATACCAATACCAGGATGACCTACCCTTCTGCGTCCCCCCTTCGCTCAAACGCTTGCATTTCAGTACAGGAATATTAACCTGTTTTCCATCACCTACGCCTCTCGGCCTCGGCTTAGGGACCGACTAACCCTGAGCAGATTAACTTAACTACAGGAAACCTTAGGTTTTCGGCGTGGGGGTTTTTCACCCCCATTTTCGCTACTCGTGTCAACATAAGCTCTTGCAGCTCCTCCAGCACTCCTCACGGTATACCTTCAACGGTTACTGCAATGTTCCTCTACCGCTCTATATAAATATAAAGCCCGCAGCTTCGGTAGTATGCTTAAGCCCCGATAAATTTTAGGCGCAGCCCCACTCGACCAGTGAGCTATTACGCTTTCTTTAAAGGATTGCTGCTTCTAAGCCAACCTCCTGGTTGTCTGGGCAGTTCCACCTCCTTTACCACTTAGCATACATTTTGGGACCTTAGCTGGCGATCTGGGCTCTTTCCCTTTTGACCACGGAACTTATCTCCCGCAGTCTGACTCCCGAGATATGCGTTAACGGCATTCGGAGTTTGATTAGAGTTGGTAATCCGGTAAGACCCCTAGTCTAGTCAGTGCTCTACCTCCGTTACGAAACTCTCGAGGCTATACCTAAATATATTTCGAGGAAAACCAGCTATCACCGAGTTTGATTAGCCTTTCACTCCTATCCACAGCTCATCCAAGCAGTTTTCAACCTACACTGGTTCGGGCCTCCACGAAGTGTTACCTTCGCTTCACCCTGGCCATGGATAGATCACCCGGCTTCGGGTCTACACCATGCAACTATTTCGCCCTATTAAGACTCGCTTTCGCTACGGCTACACCTATCGGCTTAACCTCGCTGCATAGCATAACTCGTTGACTCATTATGCAAAAGGCACACAGTCACACTGTACTTGCGTACATAGTGCTCCCATTGCTTGTAGGCAGACGGTTTCAGGTTCTATTTCACTCGGGTCCCCCCGTTCTTTTCACCTTTCCCTCACGGTACTAGTTCACTATCGGTCATCGGTTAGTATTTAGCCTTGGAAGATGGTCCTCCCAGATTCCCACAGGGTTTCACGTGTCCCGTGGTACTCGGGTGTCTCGCTTGGAGATCCATACATTTCGCATACAGGGCTTTCACCTTCTGTGGCCGGCCTTTCCATGCCGCTCTGCTATATATGAATTTTATCACTCCACGGTGCAACTGCAATCGCACCACGCGAAATCCCACAACCCCTTATACGCAACGCTTGCAGGCTTACACATATATGGTTTGGGCTGTTCCGGTTTCGCTCGCCACTACTTCCGGAATCGCTTTTGCTTTCTTTTCCTGAAGGTACTGAGATGTTTCAGTTCCCTTCGTTCGCCTCTTAAACCTATGTATTCAGTCCAAGATGACCAGGTGTTGCCTGGCCGGGTTCCCCCATTCGGATTCCTTCGGTTTAACGCCTGTTAACGGCTACCCGAAGCTTATCGCAGTTTTCCGCGTCCTTCATCGCCTACCGATGCCAAGGCATCCTCCGTCTGCCCTTAGTAGCTTGACCATAAATCAGTCTTTGCTATTATTTGCTACTGCATCTTGCAACTATTCAATTATCAAAGATCAATTACGCTTTCACGCTCATCTTAAACGATGAATTCTACATTCTGCTCAAAAAGCAAAATTTAGAAGTCATTATTTAAAACTATTATCTTCTACTTCCTAATGCTTAATTCAAACGTGGTGGAGGTGAACGGGATCGAACCGATGACCTCCTGCGTGCAAGGCAGGCGCTCTCCCAGCTGAGCTACACCCCCGATTCTTCAATTAAGAAGGCAAAATGTAGAATGAAGAATTAAAACCCTAAATAATCCCTCTTCACTCATTCAGCATTCTTAATTCTGCATTCTTCATTCAAGCGTGGTGGGCCTAACTGGACTTGAACCAGTGACCTCACGCTTATCAGGCGTGCGCTCTAACCGGGGCTGAGCTATAGGCCCTTGCTCCTGATACCTTTCTTCCTGCCAATGAGCTCACCAATCTCTCAAAACTGAATAGCCTCGTGTGAAATGATTGACCTAAGTATGTCAGCTGTCTTACGACACTGATCCATCCTTTAAAAGGAGGTGATCCAGCCGCAGGTTCCCCTACGGCTACCTTGTTACGACTTCACCCCAATTACTAGCCATACCTTGGACAACTGCCCCCCTTGCGGGTTAGCTCATCGCCTTCTGGTACAACCAACTTTCGTGGTGTGACGGGCGGTGTGTACAAGGCCCGGGAACGTATTCACCGTGGCATGCTGATCCACGATTACTAGCGATTCCAACTTCATGGAGTCGAGTTGCAGACTCCAATCCGGACTGAGACCGGCTTTTCGGGATTAGCTGGTCATCGCTGACTCGCTGCCCTTTGTACCGGCCATTGTAGTACGTGTGTAGCCCTGGATATAAAGGCCATGAGGACTTGACGTCATCCCCACCTTCCTCCGGTTTGACACCGGCAGTCCCTTTAGAGTGCCCAACTTAATGCTGGCAACTAAAGGCAAGGGTTGCGCTCGTTGCGGGACTTAACCCAACATCTCACGACACGAGCTGACGACAGCCATGCAGCACCTGTCTCCAAGCTCCTCCTGTTGGAGGCACTTCTCTCTTTCAAGAAAATTCTCGGGATGTCAAATCCAGGTAAGGTTCTTCGCGTTGCGTCGAATTAAACCACATACTCCACCGCTTGTGCGGGCCCCCGTCAATTCCTTTGAGTTTTAACCTTGCGGCCGTACTCCCCAGGCGGATCACTTAATGCGTTAGCTACGGCACGGAAAGGGTCAACGCCTCCCATACCTAGTGATCATCGTTTACAGCTGTGGACTACCAGGGTATCTAATCCTGTTTGCTCCCCACGCTTTCGCGCCTCAGCGTCAGTATTGGTCCAGAAAGTCGCTTTCGCCACAGGTGTTCCTCCCGATATCTACGAATTTCACCTCTACACCGGGAATTCCACTTTCCTCTCCCATACTCAAGCCTTGCAGTTTCAGATGCACTTCCACGGTTGAGCCGTGGGCTTTCACATCTGACTTATAAAGCCGCCTACGCGCCCTTTACGCCCAGTAATTCCGAACAACGCTCGCACCCTCTGTATTACCGCGGCTGCTGGCACAGAGTTAGCCGGTGCTTCCTTTAGTGGTACCGTCAATCCGAAGACTTGTTATTCCTCCGGCCTTTCTTTCCACTTGACAGGGCTTTACGACCCTAAGGCCTTCATCACCCACGCGGCGTCGCTGCGTCAGGGTTGCCCCCATTGCGCAAAATTCCTCACTGCTGCCTCCCGTAGGAGTCTGGTCCGTGTTCCAGTTCCAGTGTGGCGGATCATCCTCTCAGACCCGCTACCCATCGTCGCCTTGGTGGGCTCTTACCCCACCAACTAGCTAATGGGACGCAGGCTCATCCCTCTACGGTAACTCCTTGCGGTTCGTCACCTTTCCTCATATCTATTCGCATAAATATGAGTGTATCCGGTATTAGCTCGCCTTTCGACGAGTTATTCCAGATAGGGGGGTAGATTACCTACGCGTTACTCACCCGTGCGCCACTCTACTCAAGGACCGAAATCCTCTTTCGCGTTCGACTTGCATGTGTTAAGCACGCCGCCAGCGTTCGTTCTGAGCCAGGATCAAACTCTCCAGTTTAATCCTTTATATTCCTACTCCTGAGTCTCCTCAGGTCTTATTCTTAGTCCATTTCACTTCGGCTATTCAGTTCTCAATGATCGCTGCTTACTGCTCCCAAACCCACCATAAATGAGTCCGGCCCAAACCTCTATTCTTACCGCTCAGCCTCTCCTTGTCAAGCACATCTTTTCTTTAAACCTGCCCGACTCAGTTCAGCCTCCCGTGTCCGAGAAGGCGCCAAAGTAATATAACCCCGGCCAGAAGTCAACAAGAAGTTTTGCAGTAAACAATTTTTTGGCAATAAATTATAATTACTTGATTTTACTATAAATATATTTTGTCGTTGACCTCCGGAACTGGTTTATGCCATAACTATATGTAGGATAACACATCATCTTGAATTCATATCGCAAGTTCAAAATTGCCAATTGATCCCTTAAACTTGATCTATTATAAAAGATCAAGATGCCTCTATTTGCAAAATCGCAGAGGAACTTGTATGAACGAAGCCCTGTTATACCAACTAATCGACCAGGAAAAACATATTATCCAGTGCCGTCTCTGCAACCACCACTGCCTCATAAAGGATGATCACTGTGGGATTTGCCAGGTTCGCAAAAACCAGGGAGGACGTCTTTTCAGTTTAAACTATGGCAGACTTGTCAGTCAGCATATTGATCCAATTGAAAAAAAACCGCTATTTCACTTCCTGCCTTCTTCCCTTTCATATTCCATTGCCACAGTAGGGTGCAATTTCCGCTGTCTGCATTGTCAGAATTATGATATCTCCCAGTATCCACGTATTCACTCAGATGTTTTTCCAGGACGTTTTACAACCCCGTCCGAGGTTGTAAGTGAAACTCTCCGCACCAATTGCCAGTCAATAAGCTATACCTATGTAGAACCGACCATCTTCTTTGAATTTGCCTTGGAAACTGCTCGGTTGGCCCACGAAGTCGGCATTAAAAATGTTTTTGTAAGTAACGGCTACACCAGTCCGGAAGCAACCAAAATGCTTGCCCCTTTTCTAGATGCTAACAATATCGACCTAAAAGCCTTTACTGAAAAATTTTATCACGAGGTCTGCGGTGCAAAACTAGCACCAGTTCTGAATACCATCAAACTAATGCATGACCTTGGCGTCTGGATTGAAATAACCACCTTAATCATCCCAGGCTGGAACGACTCTGAAAATGAACTGCGAGATATCGCAAACTTTATTGCTGCGATTGACCGTAATATTCCCTGGCATGTCACAAGATTTTTTCCCACTTACAAAATGCTCAACCGCATGCCAACTCCGGTAACGACCCTCAAACTGGCCAGGGAAATCGGCTTAGCTGCCGGCCTGCATTTTGTCTATACCGGTAATATCCCAGGGGACGATGGCGACAACACTTTCTGTCCGAACTGCCAGGCCCTGCTTATCGAAAGAACAGGCTTTCATGCAACACCCTCAGGCATCATAGCCGGAGCCTGCCGATTTTGCCGTTTGCCAATCCCTGGGATTTTTTAACCTACCTCACACAGCATCCTCATTCTTCTCATTTTTTCACCACCCCCCAAACTCGCCTCCTCCATTCAAGGTGGTGCGCACCATTCTTAGACCAAAAAAAATATACGTAATTGTAATAAATTATCTTTTGATAATATCATATTTTTAACATAATTGTATAACAATTTGCGTAAAAATACTCGTTATAAACGATAATACAATTTTAAATATAAATAAATTCAATTAGTTATTAAACATGCTACCATACAACTATTCAGACGGCACAGTCATTGCTTTTACAGTACAGCAACAGAACATGTTCACAAAAACGACAAATAACAAACAATCATCAGGGAGGCAGAAAAAATGAAAAAAATAGAGGCGATCATCAAGCCGTTCAAACTGGATGAGCTTAAAGATGCCTTGTGCGGCATAAATGTCCAGGGCATGACCGTAACCGAGGTAAAGGGTTTCGGCAGACAAAAAGGTCACACGGAAATCTACCGCGGTGCCGAATATGTGGTGGATTTCATCCCTAAAATCAAAGTTGAAGTCGTGGTAGACGACACCATGGTTGAAAAAGTAGTAGAAACGATCTTAACAACTGTACGGACCGGTAAGGTCGGCGACGGCAAGATCTTTGTCATGCCGGTTGAAACCGTCTGCCGGATCAGGACCGGAGAAACCGGCAAGAACGCAATTTGATGACTTACCCATTAACGCTTCGAAGGAGAAATATAAAATGAACTCAGGAGACATTGCATTCATGCTCGTAGCCACGGCCCTGGTCATGTTGATGACCCCAGGTCTGGCACTTTTTTACAGCGGTCTGGTCCGTTCCAAAAACGTACTGGCCACTACCATGCAGAGTTTTATAAGCCTTGGACTAGTCACCATCATCTGGGTGGCTTTCGGTTATTCGCTGGCCTTTGGTCCGGATGTCGGCAAGTTTATCGGCGGACTGGACTGGGTCGGCTTAAACGGCGTCGGCTTGACTGCCGGACCCTATTCAACAACTATTCCCCATCTACTGTTTTGTGCCTTTCAGTTAATGTTTGCGATCATCACACCGGCCCTGATCACCGGCGCCTTTGCCGAACGGATGAAATTCTCAGCCTTCATCCTCTTCACCATACTCTGGAGCATCCTGGTCTATCTGCCGGTCTGCCATTGGGTCTGGGGTGGTGGTTGGCTTGGTGCAATGGGAGCACTTGACTTTGCCGGCGGGACGGTCATCCATATTAACTCCGGCGCTGCCGCCCTGGTGACTGCCTTGGTAATCGGCAAACGTAAAGGATATGGCAAGGAGTCTTTCCACCCGCACAACCTGCCCATGACCATTCTGGGTGCTGGAGTCCTGTGGTTCGGTTGGTTCGGATTCAATGCCGGTTCAGCGCTGGTAGCCGGTGAGCTTTCCACCCTGGCCTTTTTTACAACTCATGTCGCAACCGCTACCGCCGCCCTCTCTTGGATGGTAGCAGAATGGAAGATTCAGGGTAAACCTACTACCCTTGGCGCAGCATCCGGCGCTTTGGCCGGTCTGGTCGCCATCACCCCGGCAGCAGGATTTGTCGGGCCGCTACCGGCCATGTTTATAGGACTTGTCGCCGGAACACTCTGCTATCTGGCCGTACTTGCCAAGGGGAAATTCGGTTATGATGATGCATTGGATGTAGTTGGTGTTCATGGCGTGGGCGGCATATGGGGAGCGCTTGCTACCGGTCTATTTGCCTCAACCGTCTGGAATCCTGCCGGCAAAAACGGCCTCTTTTTCGGCAATCCCGGCCAGTTGGGGGTACAGGCAATCGGTGTAGTCGCTGCAGTTGCCTACTCGATGCTTATTACCTACATCATTCTTAAGGTTATCGACGCCATGGTCGGCTTACGAGTAACAGAAGATGAAGAGAGGCAGGGGCTCGATTTGACACAGCACAGCGAAACTGGCTACAGCATGTAAAATAAGTGGCGCGACAATATCGCGCCACTCCAAACTACTCTCTTTAAATCAGCAGACAACTAACATTTCAAAAAATGAGGAAAAAAATCATGAAAAATCCAATCAACAAAATTTCAACAAAAATCCTGTTCGCCGCCGCCTTATTCGGGGTACTCTCTGCAACATCAGCCCTGGCCGATGATGCAAAACCAACTGCCAATGCCAGTGTTGCCACCTACTCACAGTACGTCTGGCGAGGCTGGGAGTTAAGCCGGGACAGTATAGTGATCCAGCCGTCCATGACGATCGCCTATAATGGTGTAGCCGTCAATCTCTGGGGCAACCTGGATACAAACACTTACAGCTCCGATCCGGCTCTCAAGACCAACGACTTCAACGAAACCGATCTGACCATCTCCTATGACGGCGCAGCCGGCAAGATCCTCTACGGCATGGGCTATATCTACTATGCCATATCCCCGGAAGATTCCCAGGAGTTTTACGCCAAGGTAGGCGTAGACATACTTCTCAAGCCGACGGTGACTGTGTACCGCGAAATAGCAAACAATGCCAGCTGGTATATCCAGGCTGCAATCGCTCATTCCTTGCCGATAGCCGGCAAAGCAACCCTCGATCTTGGCGGCAAGGTCGGATATTATATTTCGGCCACTGACACTTTCACCGAGGCGAACTCCGATAAAAAATACTCGGGCCTGCATGACGGGGTGCTTTCGGCAGCCCTGACCATCCCGGTTGGCCAGTATCTGACAATTGCCCCCCAGCTTTACTACTCATTCCCTTTGAGCAGCAAGGCCAAAGACAAATTGAACGCAACCAATCTATATTACTTTGGCGAAGAAAAAAGCTCGTTCGTATTTGGAGGAATATCGACGGCCTTCGCTTTTTAACCCCCTCAAGGCGGGGCATGCCGGATAATACCCCCTACGGCATGCCCTGTTTTTTTATCCACTTTTTTCACCTTCATAAATCATGAAATTCAGGGGAGGAGTCATCATGACCAAACAGATCCTCGTTTTTCAACACACCGATTGGGAAGGTCCTGGAGAACTCCTGCTGCAGGCCGCCAAACGCCACCGAATCAAGTTACAGGTTACCAAGTTGTGGGCAGAACCAATTCCGGAAATCAAACTTTTTAATGCTCTCCTGGTATTAGGAGGCGGCCCCAATGTCAACGAAGAGGAGCTCTACCCGTTTCTCAAGGCCGAAAAATCAGCCATCCGCCAGGCCATTGCCATGGATCTGCCCTACCTGGGCTTCTGTCTTGGTCATCAATTACTCGCCGATGCTCTGGGCGCCAGGGTCGGTAAAAATTTCAAGCCGTGTGTCGGATTTGCGACCGGCCATCTTACGGCGAGCGGCAGGAGCCACCCGATGTTTGCCGCGGGGCCAAGCCGGCAAACCCTGTTCAAATGGCATGGCCAGGCAGTACTTGAACCAGTTCCCAAAAACATTGAGGTGCTCATGACCTCGGAGTGTTGCCAGATCGAGGCAATCAGTGTCGTCGGCAGACCACACATCATAGGCGTGCAATCAGATAACCATGCGGCCGGAGCCAGGGAAGTTGCAGAGTGGCTCGATATGGATCGAGCCTGGCTTGACTCACTTGAAGATATCAGCATCGACCGGAACATAATTGCTCACGAGGCAATCATTTACGAAACTGCCATTACCGAAGAGTTCCAACGTTTCTTTGACAGTTTTGTAAAACTTCTATGAAACACAACAACTCCTTGCTTCTCGCGCCGCCTTGCAATCACTATTTATACTGGCGCCTTCCTACTATTTGACATCCAACAGGCCGACACCCATGAATATCCATCGGACCAATCATACAGAACCGCGTAAACTTCCACTAAAAACCACAACCTCCGGTACCGATAGGCTGGAACTGCAAGCTCTCTATGAAATTGCCAGCCTGGTGGGCCTGGCCATCAATCTCAATTCGACTCTGGCCGCTATACTCCGCATTCTACACGACACTCTGCGCATGGAACGTGCAACCGTGGTTTTGCTCGACGATGACCGCAAACAGCTCTCGATCAGATCTTCTTATGGCCTGAGCAGCGAGGAGGAGCGCCGGGGTGTCTATGGGCTTGACGAAGGAGTATGCGGTAAGATTTTTCAGAGCATGTCGCCCTTCGTGGTGCCGGACATCCACAGCGAACCGCTTTTCCTGAACCGGACCGGCGCTCGGACAATGATCGATAAGGGCACGATTTCCTTCATCGGGGTGCCGGTGGTCCGCGCTAAACGGCCGGTCGGCGTGCTCACGGTTGACCGGTTGTTCGGAGACGCTGTCGCCTTCCGGGAGGACGTCCGATTCCTGACAGTAGTTGCCATCCTCATCGGTCAATTTCTGGAGCTGCACTATAATATCCTGCGCCAGGAGGCTTCGCTGCGCGAAGAGAACCTATCGCTTAAAGCTGAACTCAACTACCGGTTCAGCCATCACAACATCATCGGACAGAGCAAAGTTATCCAGGATCTTTTCCGGGTTATCGATAAGGTGGCGCCAAGCGCCGCCACTGTGTTGCTGCTTGGTGAGTCTGGAACAGGCAAGGAACTAGTGGCCCGGGCGCTTCACCAGGCCAGCCCGCGAGCAAACGAACCTTTTCTCAAGGTTAACTGTGCAGCCCTGCCCGAAAACTTGCTTGAAAGCGAACTGCTGGGGCATGAGAAAGGCGCCTTTACCGGTGCCATCGCCACCAAAAATGGCCGGTTCGAACTAGCCCACGGCGGCACCCTTTTCCTGGATGAGGTGGGCGAAATGCCCTTGGCACTTCAGGCAAAATTATTGCGAGTTCTGCAGGAGCGACAGTTCGAACGATTAGGCGGCACCAGAACAATAACCGTAGATGTCAGGTTAATCGCCGCCACCAACCGCAACCTTGAGAAAGAAACCCTTAATGGCAATTTCCGCTCCGATCTCTACTACCGCTTAAATGTTGTCCCAATCATTTTGCCGCCGCTCAGGGAGAGGCAGGAGGATATCGGTGTACTTATCGATCATTTCCTGTGCGAAAGCAACCTCAAGAATGACCGCCAGATCAAATTCAGCCGAGAGGCTCTGGATTTTCTACTCGACTATCACTGGCCGGGAAATGTCCGCGAGTTGCAAAATCTGGTTGAACGCATGGTCATCATGGCGGATACGGAACGGATCCGTATGGCCGACCTGCCGCCATACATGTCTGCAGTTAAAGAAAAAGAAATTCCTGTTGCTCCTTTTGCTGATAACCCGCCCATTTTCAACAAGGAGGCCAAGCCCCTTACCCACAACCAACTCCTGAATTTAGAAAAAATACAGATTGAAGCAGCGCTCCGGCGATATGGCTGGGTACGGTCAAGGGCAGCCCGGGAGCTCGGACTCACCCAGCGACAGATCGGCTACAAAATGGTCAAATATGATATTTCCCCGCCCGAAGGGTTTTAATAACGAGCAAGCCTCCGGACTTCAACTTCATTCAAAGGCCTGCCTAGCACAATAGCCAACTTGCGAATATCATGAACTATATTCGGCAGGGATTGGGCCGACGCTATCAGGCCAAGGCTTGCAAGATAACCTGCTACGGCTCGAGCGCCGGATTTAGCGCCCAGCATAATTGTCCGACTGGCATGCACCCTCTCCGGCGGAAAAGGTTCGTAGGAGACCGGATCATTCAGGAGCCCCTGAACGTGCAGGCCGGATTCACAGGTAAAAATAGCCTTGCCGACCACCGGATGATGGCCGGCAATCATCCGCCCGGCCACCTCGGCCACCAGTGCGCACAACTCAGGTAACTGCTCGACTCTATAGACCTTTTCCTTTTTAACCAAAGTCAGTAGCGCTACCAACTCTTCAAGCCGTGCGCAACCGGCCCGCTCGCCCAATCCTAAGGTGGTGACATCGGTCCACTCAGCTCCGGCTTCCAGAGCTGACAAGGCATTCGCCGTTGCCAAGCCGAAATCGTTGTGAGCATGGAAGGCCAGTTCCAGATCCGGATACCGGCGTCTGAACGTGCTAATTAGAACACCTGTTGCACTTGGAGTCAAGACACCGACCGTATCGGCAAAGCGAATCCTCCGCACCCCGCAGGCAACCGCCACCCCGATCATTTCCGCCAGGAAAGTCTGATCGGCTCGACTGGCATCTTCTAGTCCCAGGGAGATATAGTCGATTCCCAACTCCCTGGCTAAACGGACCGAATCCTTGAGCCTCACCAGCACCCAACTGCCGGTCTTGCCGAGACGCTTGACAATATGGCGCTCCGAGGCCGGCAGAGACAAAGAGAGGACATCCGGTCGCAAACAGGCGGCAACTCGGATATCCTCTGGCCGGCAACGGCTCCACAAGGCAAGTCGCAGCTGCCCGGCAATCTGTCGACAAGCCGCCACCAACTCCTGCAGGTCTGGATCCTGGTTGGATGCAACGCCAAGCTCAATCTCCTCGATACCGATTGCCGCCACGATCCGGGCAATAGCCTTTTTTTGTGCAAGAGTGAACATCACACAGGGAGATTGCGCCCCTTCGCGTAAGGTTGAATCGATCAGACCAGACATTATCTTTCAGCTCCTCAAATTTCATTTTTAATTGTGGCAATGCTGCTTCTACGTCCAGATCAGTTTACATCCGGCCAACACCATCACCAAAGCCAGAACCCGTCTGATCAAAGGTACGGAAAACCGGTTGCTGCCCAGATATGCCCCAAGTCCGCCACCGATTATGGCGGCCAGGGCGAGCGGTGCGGCGAAGACCGGCATATCGTGGGTCGCTGTCAGATTACCCATAAGTCCGGCGACCGAATTAACCAGGATAAAAAGAGCGGAAACCCCGGAGGCCACCCGGGTACGAGCCCAGCCCATGAACAGCATGAGCGGCGTCAGAAAAACCCCACCGCCGGTGCCGGTCAGCCCCGAAAGCAGACCAAGTCCGGCACCCACACCAAGGGATGTCTGGATGGAAGGCGGTATGATTGTCTCCTCAGCCGGTTTTATAAAAAATCGTAAGGCCGAAAACAGGAGGACAATCCCCACAGCCACACGAAAGGCGTGGGCCGGCAGATTAAGCGCCCCACCTAAAAAAGCAAAAGGCACGGAGAGCACGGCAAACGGCCAGAACAAACGCCAGGAGAAGTACCCGGCCCGCCGAAATTGCCAGACACCAAGGCAGGCCACCATGATATTCAAGGTCAAAGCAATCGGCTTGATCGTTGCTGGAGCCAGACCGAAGATCGCCATGACCGCAATATAGCCCGAGGCCCCGGCATGGCCAACCGACGAATAAAGAAAGGCGACAACCAGAATTGCAGCAATAAAAATATAAAGATGATCAGGCGCCATGACAATTCTCCCCAAAAAGGTTTTTGTTACATGCAGCCGCTGCCCGTACCCGGACAGCTCTTGTTGGCGCAGGACAAACTGCGGCTTTTCAAGACTGCCGGATTCTTGCCTTCGTAAATCACGACCAGCCCGGTTTCGATAAAGCCGTTCATCTGAATAACCTTCATGCCTTTCTTCTCAAGGATTTCCCGTGGCGTCTCGCCAATACCGCTGGTGAGAACGGCCCGGCAATCGCTTAAGATACCAGCCAGTTTCAACCAGCGGCGCAGACCGCCACCGACTTCAGGCGCCACTCGTTTTTCGACCAAGCGGTAGCCGTCCGCATGTTTCTCCCAGATTTCAAAAGACCGGGCCTCACCCAGGTGCTGATTGACTAAAACGCCTTCCTGGCTGGCAACCGCGACATAAGGCCGTGGTTTGGCATCGTTTGAAAGAGTAGCGCAGGCTGAGAGACACCCCCGGAACTCTTCAGTTCGATCCTGATCGAGCAAGCCAACGGCATCGGCCCGGCAGCGTGTACAGTGCCGCATCTGCGGAAGGTACTTTTCCGCCTGTTTGCGCACCTCTTCCATCTTGCCCGGGCTGGGTTGAACAATCTCACCAAAGGGGGTATCGACATTAGGGAACAGGGCCATGCAATTGAACAGATCAGCGCCCAGGTCCCGCATCCTTTCGGCAACAGCCTCCATATGATGGTCGTTGACCCCGGGAATGAGAATAGAATTGATCTTGACCGTAATCTTATGCCGTTTCAATCCCGCTACCGCCGCTAACTGGCGGGCGAGCAGAACCTCGGCAGCCTGCCTGCCCCGATGAATTATCCGGCCATCCCGCACCCAGCCGTAAACCCTGGCACCGATCTCCGGATCAACGGCATTAATGGTGATCGTGATGTGCGACACCTGTATATGGGCAAGTTCCGGGATATACGGACCGATATCCATGCCGTTTGATGCCAGACACAGAAGGATCTCCGGAAAATGTTCCCTGAGAAGTCGCATGGTCTGCATGGTCTCCTCAGCGTTGGCGAATGGGTCGCCTGGCCCCGCTATACCCGCCACCGAAATGCGCGGTTCTTTCGCCAATACTCTGGCCGTATACTCGACGGCCTGTTCCGGAGTGAGAACGGTGGAGGTCACCCCCGGACGACTTTCATTGATGCAATCGTACTTGCGGTTGCAGTAATTGCATTTAATATTGCACTTCGGGGCCACCGGCAGGTGAATCCGGCCGAATTGTCCTTTAACGCCAGGGTTAAAACAGGGGTGGCGACTGATATCGAGTTGATTAACATTCATTTTAAACTCCCTGATAAATTCGTCAGTAGGGGTACCCCTTGCGGGTGCCCAAAATCAGGGTACCCGCGAGGGGCACCCCTACAAAACATGTGAAACAATATCACATATAACTGTAGCCAACCGGTGACGCCGTCTGCTTCTGTTCGATGATGGCATTGACGATCTCATCAAACAGCCGCTGCGCACCCCGGTAACCAATATGCAGAATCCGCTGGCCGCCCATACGGTCATGGATCGGAAAACCTAAACGGATCAAGGGGATAGCCAATTTTCTGGCCAATGGATAACCCTTGCTGTGACCAATGATCAGGTCAGGCGACAAGGCCGTGGCCTCTTCAGCAATCTCGAAAAAATCCGTCCCTGCGCGAATCAGAGGGCTTTCAGCAAGCACGCCATCAGTGACAGCCCTGATCGCCTCTGCCAAGTGACCGCTCTTGCCACCCGAGGCGCAGAGTACCGGTTTGACTCCAATCTCGGACAAGAAGGCAGTCAAACCTACTACCAGGTCTTCTTCGCCGTAAATCACTGCCCGTTTACCGGACAGATATTTATGACCGTCAACCATGGAATCGATCAAACGACCACGCTCGGCGCTGTAGTTCGCAGGCATTGCTTCACGGTTGCTCAATGAGGTCAAGACATTGAAAAAGGCATCGGTCTCGCGGATGCCGATAGGCAGCCCCAGACAATGCCGAGTCCGCCCAAAGCGCTTCTCTAGAAACTTGCCTCCGCCATGGTAATCGACCAGGGTACGGCCAAATTCAATCACCGCTCGACTACTGCCGGTCTTGCTGATCTCATCAATAGTGGTGCCTCCAGCCGGGATATTTTGGTAACGACTGAGAGCCGGACCATCCAAGGTGTCGGAGTAGTCCGGCAAGATCACCGGAGGGAGTGCAAAGTCCACCATGATCTCCCGCAGGTGGCGCAGGTCGGCAGGCGATACCAGGCCGGGCAGGACGGTTACCGTGTCGTTAATCGCAACGTTTTCGGCCAGGGTCTCAAGCAGGGCGGTGACTGCAGCGTGGAAGCCATCCATATGAGTGCCGGAGTAACTCGGGGTACTGACCCGCACCAACTTCGGCAGGAGGGCTGGATCGTTAACCTCCCTAACATATTCAAAAAGGAAGCGGCCGACATCGTCGCCAATAGTCTCGGTAAGACAGGTTGTGGCGATACCGATGAGTTCCGGGCGATATTTCTTAATGACGTTGGTCAAGCCGAGCTTCAGGTTGGGTCCGCCACCGAAAATGGCGTTCTTTTCACCGAGGGCCGACGAAGCGATATCAATAGGCTCGTTGAAATGGCTGATAATATAACGTCGCATGTAGGTAGCACAGCCCTGGGAGCCGTGCAGAAAAGGCACTGCTCCGGCCACGCCCTTGAAGGCCAGGGCCGCGCCCAAGGGGGCGCACAGTTTGCAGGCATTGGTGGTGGAAACGTATTTCGGCGGCATACTGCTCATAATGGCACCTCTCTATTCTTGCTTAGCTGCAGCGGAAGTTCCGGGGTTAATCAAGGAACGAAACGCCAGACCGGACTCATGACCGAGGCGTAAACCTCGCGGGCGAAGTTCAACATGCCGGAGAATCCGGCCAGACACTCCTTACGTTCGTGGTTGTGGTCGCAGAATCCCACCCCGAGTTTGTAGGCAATGGGCCGCTCCTTGACCCCGCCCACGAAGATATCGACGCTCTTCTCCTCCAGAAAGGCGGTTAATTCCAGAGGGTTGGCATCATCGACGATGATTGTGCCCGGATCGCAGATTGCCGCCAGCTCCTGATAATCCTCCCTGGTGCCGGTCTGCGAACCGACCATGGCGACGCTCATCCCCAGCATCCGAAAGGCCTTGACCAGAGAGAAGGCCTTGAAGGCACCGCCGACATAGATGGCGGCCTTTTTGCCAATCAGGGCTTGCTGATAGCGTTTCAGTTCCGGCATGATGGCTGACACCTCCCGTCGCACGACCTCCTTGGTTCGTTCAGTAATCTCCGGATTGTTAAAATGGGCGGCAACGCTATAGAGCGAGTCGGCCATGTCCTCAATACCGAAATAGGAGACCCGCAGGGATGGAGTTCCGTAACGCTCCTCCATCATGTTGGCGAGATCCATGGTGGACCCGGAACACTGCACAACATTCAAGGCCGCGCCATGGCAGCGCCGGATATCATCCACCCGGCCATCCCCGGTGATGTTGGCCACAACCTCAATGCCCATGCGTTTGAAATAATCGCGGACCAGCCAGATTTCGCCGGCCAGATTAAAATCACCCAGAATATTGATGCTGTAAGGCGAGATGCCGGTGGTCTCTCCCGTGCCGACCAAACGAAACATAGCCCGACAAGCGGCCTGATAACCGGCCCGCTTGTTGCCCTTGAACCCCTCGGACTGCACCGGGATAACCGGAATGCCGGTTTCGGCCTCGACCGAGCGACAGACTGCCTCCAGATCATCGCCGATGATCCCGACAATACAGGTGGAATAAACAAAAGCGGCTTTGGGCTGATGGCGGGCGATCAGTTCGAGAAGAGCAGCCTTAAGCTTTTTCTCGCCGCCGAAGATGACGTCACGCTCCTGGAGGTCAGTAGAAAAACTTAGACGGTGCAGATCCGCTCCGGAAGAGAGAGCCCCCCGGATATCCCAGGTATAGACGGCGCAACCGATCGGGCCATGCACCAGATGCAGAGCATCGGCAATCGGATAGAGCACCACCCGGGAGCCGCAAAAAACGCAGGCCCGCTGACTGACCGCGCCGGCCAGGCTATCCTTGTCGCAGGCAATCTCGCAGGGTGAGTCCCCGGTGCGGTGGATCTGTTCTTTTCGTTCATCAAGTATGGCTGCCTGCATGGTTTTCTCCTCTCTGTTGTTCTTTACTGGGAGATATAGCAACCGGCGTGCCATTAAATTTTTTCTTTTAATATCGATGTATTAGCAGACAACGAGCGTCTAGCGTCGCCCCAGGTGCGGACATGTTGGTCGGAAGCACGACAAAAAGGGGGCAATGCGGACATTTTTGTCGTGCTTCACGATGCTGGGCCTTAGGAAAGAGGGATCAGGTTCCCTTTCTTTTTCACAAACTGATTGATTGGATACAATAACAGGAAATATGCGAATGAAACGGAAGACATTCTTCGAGGAATTCGAACAATTCCGCCGAGGCGACTTGCAGAGACGTAAAATCTTGCGTCTCTACGGCCTAAGGCAGGGAATGGCCGACCAGGTAAACGCCTGGATTTTGATCCCGCAGGCCAGAATCCTGGGGATTTCATCCCTGGTCGGTTCTCGACGGTTATAGGCATCAATATCGCAGATCTCCTGAAACGAATCGAGATAGCAAAAATCCTCGGCCATTTGCGGTTGCGCTCCGGTAATTTTTTCGACCGATCTGAGGATATCGATCATGGTGTGGTTTTCGGCCAGCGCGCCATTGTGCATGAGAAACCCCATCAGGAATTTTTCAATAGCCATGCCAATGAGGTTGTAGAGAATAACCGGCGTGAAGACCTCACGGCGTTTTTCATTGGCCTTAACGGCGCATTTGAGATACTGCTCTCCTTCTCTGATATACTGCCGCCAACCGGTAATTTGCACGAGCATGATAGGCCTCCTGCCAGATCTTCTTCATTGATGGAAACTCATTTGATTGCTGCTACGTTTAGGTGATCAAATACGTCGCCGCCGGCGCCCCATCCTCAAGGCCATCCAGGATGGCGTCGATAGCAGCGTGACTGGCCACACCTTTGAACCACCAGTTCTCCGGCTGGATGACCATGATCGGCCCGGAGTCACACTGTTTGAGACAGGTGGTGGCGCTGACCAGACAGTTTAAACCGCGATCAAGGATCTCTTCTTCCAGATATTGCATAAAGCCATCAGTCTGCTTGTGACAGATGCCTTTTTTGTCGCCCGCCACCCTGAAACTCTGGCAGACGAGAATCTGTCGTTTGGGGATTGCCATTGTCGTATCTCCTTTTCAGGGTGTTTAGTCTGTAGTTTTTTAGGGGTTTAGCAACGGATCTTGACAACAAATTGCATCTATTGCTTGACTCAGCCTCGCATTTCACGCTTTACCTATCTACCTAAACACCTACAGACTATCCACCTAATTCACTCTGTTACATCACCAGCTCAAAGCTGGTCTCCGGCGCATCCCGGTCCTGGCGATCCATGAATACCCCCAAAATCTTCTCCAGGAGTCTTAAGCCGCCCTTATAACCGACGGTAGGGAAGTACTGATGGCCCTGGCGGTCGAGGATCGGAAAACCCCAGCGGACCAGAGGGATGTCTTCGTCCCGGGCGATATACTTGCAGTAGGTATTGCCCAGCAAAAGGTCCACCGGCTCATTTTTGATCCACTGGTGAAGCAGAAACATGTCACCTTTGGCCCGGACGTTGACCGCAAACGGCAAATCCTTGGTGATCTCCCTGATCCGCTCCTCAAAACGCTTGCCCGGGGTGCCGGTGACGATATGCATCGGCCACATATCGAGAGTGACCAGAAACTCAGTCATGGCAATCAGCTGATCCGGGTCACCAACCAGAGCCACCTTCTTGTGGTAGAGGTACTGGTGCATATCCGAGATCATGTCCACCAGCTGGCCACGCTCCAGGGAGATCTCCTCGGGAATGTTGACGCCGGCGACTTTGCGCAGGGTGTCGATAAATCGATCCGTGGCTTTGAGCCCGAACGGCAGATCAAGGACGCTGCACGGCACCTTGTGCTTGGCGTCCAGCCAGCGGGCGGCCTCGGCCGAGCACCATTCGCCGAGGGCCAGGGTGCCGATCGAGTCAGCGGTCGATTTCAACTCCTTGACCGTCACCCCGCCGTCCGGATACATCTTATACTCGCCGGACAGTGGGCCATTCAACACCCCGGAGGTATCCGGGAAGAGGATGGATTTTACCCCGAGCAAATTAAGTAGCCGCTTGATCTCTTCCATGTCAGCCGGCTCTACCCAGCCGGGGATGACATTCAACTTGCCGTTCTTCTTGCCGGTGGGCTCGGCCATCTTGGCCATGGAAGTCACCATGCTGGCAAAGCCGGTCACATGCGAGCCCACATAACTCGGGGTAGCAGCGCTGATGATCTCCTTACCTGGGGGGATCTTGCCTTCCGCTTCCGCCTTCTTCTTGATCTGCTTCAAGTCGTCGCCAATGGTTTCGGAGAGACAGGTGGTATGGATAGCGATGATCTCCGGATCGTAAACCGCGAAGATGTTGTCGATGGCCTGCAGCATGTTGGCCTGGCCGCCGAAGACCGAAGCTCCTTCGGTGAACGAACTGGTGGAAGCCACGACCGGCTCCTTGTAGTGCCGGGTCAGAGCGCTGCGGTGATAGGCGCAACAGCCCTGGGAGCCATGGCTGTGCGGCAGGCAGCCGTGGATACCGAGGGCCGCGTACATCGCGCCGATCGGCTGGCAGGTCTTGGCCGGATTGATGGTCAAGGCGCTGCGCTCGCTGATCTCTTTGGGTGTATGTCGTAGTAGCATTATCGTTGCCTCTTGTAGTTGAAGGTTACTCCCAGACGTAGGCGGCTGAGAGTTCGGGGTTGGTCTGCCAGGGCGCCTTCATATAACTCCACACCTTGCTGTTTACCAGGCGGTCGATCTCCTGGTAGAAGTTGATCGCCCCTTTGAAGCCGGCATAAGGTCCGCCCGAGTCGTAGCTGTGCAGTTGTTTCATCGGCACCCCCAGTTTCTGGATGGAATACTTCTCTTTGATCCCGGCGCAGAAGATATCCGGTTTCAGCAATTCCACCAATTTTTCCGCCTCATACTGGTTGAGATCGTCGATGACCAGCGTCCCTTTGTCCATATCCGGGATCAGGCCGTCGTAGTGTTTGAACTTGTAGCCCGCCTCTTCGAGGGCCTTGAACTCGGCCGGCGTCTTACGCGGTGCAAAACGGGTGGGATCCGGATCAACATGGAGCTCTTCAATATTACGGCTGTCAGCGTCCACCTCCAGGGTCGGGATCACCTGCCGGCCTTCATAGTCGTCCCGATGGGCGAACTCATAGCCGGCCGAGATGGTCTTCATCCCCATCTCGCTGAACAGCTCCTGGTAGTGATGAGCCCGGGAGCCGCCGACGAACATCATGGCGGTTTTGCCGGCGGTACGGGTGCGGACGTCGGTTCTGGCCGCCAGGACGACCGGCATCTCCGCGCTGATTACCGCCTCCACCTTATCGATCAACTCCTGGTCGCCAAAGTACTTGGCGATCTTGCGCAGCGATTTAGCAGTGGCATCGGCGCCGATAAAGTTGACCTTGATCCAGGGGATGCCGTACTTGGTCTCCAGCATGTCCGCCACATAATTGATCGAACGGTGGCACATGACCGCGTTCAGATCGGCGGTATGGGCCGAGGCGAACTGGTCGTAGGTCGAGTTGCCGGAAAAGGTGGCGATGTTGGTGATGCCGCACCTCTTAAAGATCCGGTCGATCTCAAAGCCGTCGCCGCCGATGTTGTACTCGCCCAGCAGGTTGATTTTGTACTTACCGGGCTTCACCTCATTGTTCTCCCCAACGATATGGCGAAAGACCTGGTTGTTGGCGATATGATGGCCGGCCGATTGCGAAACCCCTTTATACCCCTCGCAACTGAAGGCATAGACGTTACAGTCGCCGAATTTCTCCTTCATCCGCTTGGCCACGGTGTGGATATCGTCGCCGATCAGTCCCACCGGGCAGGTGGCGAAGATGGCGATCGACCGGGGGTGGAAGAGGTCATAGGCCTCCTGAATCGCCGCCGTCAGTTTCTTCTCGCCGCCGAAGATGATGTCCGAATCCTGCATGTCGGTCGAAAAACAGTAGGTCATGTAATTCTCGCCGTCGGTACCGGCGTCGGTCTGGTTGCGCCGGGTCAGCCAGGCGTAAAAAGAGCAGCCGATCGGGCCGTGCACCAGGTTGACGATGTCGCGGGTCGGCCCCATGATCACCCCCTTGCAGCCGGCATAGGTGCAGCCGCGCATGGTAATGATCCCGGGGGTGGTCCGGACATTGGCCAAGATCTCCGGAGTCTCATTGCCCAGGGCCTCATTGATCATGATCTGCTTGGCACGCTTCCTGGCCACCTTGGCCGGGTAGTGCTTCAAGAGTTCCGCCTTGACCTTGGCCGGCTCCCACACCGCTTTATACCGCAAGGGCATAAGTTTCGTATGAGCAGGCAAGCTGCTCAACTCAGCTTTATGTTGATTGGTTGTTACCATGTTCATTCTCCTTATTAATTAGACGATAGACTTGCTGCCCGACTCGCCGGTGCGGACCCTGACGGCATCGGCCATCGGCAGGACAAAGATTTTACCGTCGCCCGACCGGCCGGTTTGGTTGGTGACGATCAGGGCCTGGACTACATCGTCGACCAGTTCGTCCCTGACCACCACGGTCACCAGCCGTTTCGGGTAGAGTTGGCCCTTGGCGCCCAGGAGCGATGCGGCCTCCTCATACCCCTCTTTAGTCCCTTCGAGAACCTTGGGGTTGACAAAACCTTTGCCGCGGCCCTGCGCCTCGTGCGCGAAAAAGGCGTCGGCCCCGGCCTTGGTCAATGCCTCTTTGGTCTGGTTCATCATATTCATCCGGACAACCGCGATCACCTCTTTCATGGCGCTACCCCCGCGGAGGCGAAGGCGATCTCTCTAACCCCTGAGCTGATGGTATAGGCCTCTTCGACATCGGAGACAAAGATCTTGCCGTCGCCAAAGGCCCCTTTGCTGCCGGATTTAGCGGTTTTCATGATGGTCTCGATCACGAACTCCTTGTCTGCCGGATTAATCACACTCATCAGCATGACCTTGGGGATCTCGTCGTAGGTGACATCGCCGATCTTGATACCGCGCTGCTTACCGCGGCCGGCGACCGAATATTTGGTTACTGAAGGAAAGCCCGCGTCCATCAAGGCAGCAAGGACCTTATCCGCTTTTTCGGGTCTGACAATGGCTCTGATCATGGTCAACATCGTATTGTTCTCCAAATTTGAATTGTCTTCCGTAGGGGCGCAATGCGTTGCGCCCAAATAGGGCGTATGCAATACGCCCCTAGTTCATCAATCCATAGTCCATCAACAATTTCTCCAGCTCTTCCATCGCCAACGGCTTGGGGATCACCATATTGGTGTTGCCGTCGATGGCGCTGGCCAGATTGCGGTAATGGTCGGCCTGCGGGACCTTCGGGTCCCACTCGATGACCGTCTTGCGGTTGATCTCGGCCCGCTGCACGTCGTTGTCGCGAGGAACGAAGTAGATCATCTGAGTGCCAAGTTTCTTGGCCAGTTCCTCGATCATCTCTTTTTCGTTGTCGACATTCCGGGAGTTGCAGATCACGCCGCCGAGCCGCACTGCGCCGGACTGGGCAAACTTCATGATCCCCTTGCAGATGTTGTTGGCCGCATACATGGCCATCATCTCGCCCGAACAGACGATATAGATCTCCTCAGCCTTGCCATCGCGGATCGGCATGGCGAAACCGCCGCAGACCACATCACCCAGAACATCGTAGAAAGCGTAATCAAGTCCTTCGCTCTCCTCGTAGGCGCCAAGTGATTCCAGCATATTGATCGAGGTGATGATGCCGCGGCCGGCACAGCCAACCCCCGGCTCCGGGCCACCGGACTCAACACACCAGGTATTGCCGAACCCGCGTTTCCGGATGTTTTCGAGTTCGACATCCTCACCCTCCTCGCGCAGGGTGTCGAGCACCGACTTCTGGGCCAGACCACCCAGCAACAGTCGCGTCGAGTCTGCCTTGGGGTCGCACCCCACCACCATGACCTTACGGCCCATCTCACTTAACCCGGCCACCGTATTCTGGGTGGTTGTCGACTTGCCGATTCCGCCTTTGCCATAAATTGCTACCTTTCGCATGATTTCATCTCCTTTGAATTTGCCTGCTTCCGGCTTAAACGTTATTTTTGGATAATGGCAAGGAGTGTGCCAAAGAGATGAAAAAACTTTTTTAAAAACAAAAACAACAAGTTATACAGAGATTATCCATAGTCGTCAAAGCACTCTGACCTGCCCTGATTGTTTATGGCATAACAGGAATGAAGACAGTCAAACAAATTTGTCAACAGTGTTTTCATGTTGACGCAACAAGCAATTCAGGGTTTAATGTTTTGCTTTTTTCTTTACTGCCTTTCTTTTTTCCTTCTCCATTCCGCAATCACCGAATGAAGGGTAGACGCTTAAAGCCACCCTTCACACGGATAACGTACAGGACCAATTAATGAAAGCACTTATTGCACTTGAGGACGGCACAATTTTCGAGGGAGAATCCTTTACCGGCCGCGGCGAAACCACCGGTGAAATTGTTTTCAATACATCCATGTCCGGCTATCAGGAGATCCTCACCGATCCGTCTTATAAAGGCCAGATCGTCACCATGACCTATCCGCTGATCGGCAACTACGGAGTCAATCTGGAAGATATCGAATCGGGTAAGGTTCAGGTGGAGGCTTTTCTGGTCAAGGAATACAACGCTATCCCCAGCAATTTCCGTTCGACCGGCACCCTGGCGGACTATCTCAAACAGTATAACATTCTTGGCGTCGAAGGCATTGACACCCGAGCACTCACCAGACACATCCGCACGGTCGGCGCCCTGAAAGGCATTGTTTCAACCGACGACCTGAATCCTGCTTCCCTGATCGAAAAAGCCAAAAAATCACCCGGTTTGATCGGACGTGATCTGGTCAGTGAAGTCACCTGCCCGGAGCCCTATGGCTGGACCTTGACCGGCCCCAAACCCGGCAATAATTTCAGTTCAGCAAACCCCGGCGCCTACAAGGTCGTTGCCTACGACTTTGGCCTCAAATACAATCAACTCCGACTGCTGGCCGAACGCGGCTGCGCCCTCCAGGTTGTTCCGGCCATCACCTCGGCAGAGGAAGTCTTGGCCCTTAATCCGGACGGGATTTTTCTCTCAAACGGCCCCGGCGATCCGGCAGGAGTTCCGCACATTGTTGAAAATATACGGAAGTTACTGGGCAAACGACCGATCTTCGGAATCTGCCTTGGCCATCAGATCCTGGGACTTGCTTTTGGTGGTAAGACATACAAGCTGAAATTCGGACACCGCGGCGGCAATCAACCGGTCAAGGATCTGGATACCGGCAAGATTGAAATCACCTCACAGAATCACGGTTTCTGCGTGGATCTCAACTCTCTCAACCAGGACGAGGTTGCGCTCACCCACATCAATTTAAACGACGGTAGCCTTGAGGGCATGCGTCACAAAAAACTACCGGTGTTTTCTGTACAATACCACCCGGAAAACGCACCTGGACCACACGATGCCATCTATTTATTCGACCGTTTCATCGACATGATGAGGTAGGGGCGAACCTTGTGTTCGCCCTCTTTGCCGATTGGGCGAACACAAGGTTCGCCCCTACAGAACCATTTGAACATTGCACGAGACGAAAACTAAGACTATGCCCAAACGAACCGACATTAAAAAGATACTAATTATTGGCTCAGGCCCGATTATCATCAGTCAGGCCTGTGAGTTTGACTATTCCGGCACCCAGGCTGTCAAAGCCCTTAAAGAAGAGGGGTATGAAGTTATACTCATCAACTCGAACCCGGCAACCATCATGACCGATCCGGAGATCGCCGATCGCACCTATATTGAACCAATTACACCGGAAATGGTTGCCAAGATCATCGAGAAGGAACGGCCCGATGCTCTGCTGCCGACCCTGGGCGGCCAAACCGGCCTCAATACCGCGATTAAAGTGGCTGAACTGGGTGTTCTTGAGAAATTCGGCGTCGAACTTTTAGGGGCCAATATTGCAGTGATCCGTAAAGCCGAGGGCCGGCAATCCTTCCGGGATGCCATGAAAAAAATCGGGCTGAATGTTCCGGAAAGCGCCATTGTCCACACCCTGGAAGAGGCCAAAACAGCAAGCGAAGCAATTGGTTTCCCGGTCATTGTCCGGCCCAGCTTTACATTGGGAGGCACCGGCGGGGGGGTCGCCTATAACGGCCAAGAGCTTGAAAATCTAGCCAAATCCGGCCTTGATTTGAGTTTGAACAGCGAAATCATGCTCGAAAAAAGCCTGCTTGGCTGGAAGGAGTACGAGCTTGAGGTGATGCGTGACAAAAACGATAACGTTGTCATCATCTGCTCTATTGAGAACATGGACGCCATGGGTGTCCACACCGGAGACTCTATTACTGTAGCCCCGGCGCAGACCCTTACCGACCGGGAATACCAGCTCATGCGGAATGCCTCCATCGCCATCATGCGGGAGATCGGGGTTGAAACCGGCGGGTCAAACGTCCAGTTTGCCGTGAATCCGGCCAACGGCGAACTTATGGTCATCGAGATGAACCCCAGGGTCTCGCGGAGTTCGGCCCTGGCATCGAAAGCGACCGGTTTTCCGATTGCCAAGATTGCCGCCAAACTGGCAGTAGGCTACACCCTGGATGAGATCAAAAACGATATCACCCGTGAGACCTATGCCGCCTTCGAACCATCCATCGACTACTGCGTAGTTAAAATCCCGCGCTGGACCTTTGAAAAGTTCCCGGAGACCAAAGATCTGCTCACCACCGCCATGAAGTCGGTCGGCGAGACCATGGCGATCGGCCGGACCTTTAAAGAGGCCTTTCAGAAAGGGTTGCGCTCTCTGGAAATCGGCAGCACCGGCTTTGGCGCTGACAAGAAATATGACCTGACGGATCTTGACCAGCACGATTTGGAGCGCGGACTGATCATCCCTAACTCCCAGCGGATCTTCCATATATATGAAGCCTTGAGACGGGCCATGAGTATTGAAGATATCGCAGGACTCACCTCCATCGATCCCTGGTATCTCAACAATTTACAACAACTGGTCGACGCCGAACGGCTGATCAAGGCCAATGGTTTCAGCGGCCTTGATCAGGTCTCTCTCTACAAGGCGAAACAACTGGGTTTCTCCGATTTGAAACTTGCCTATATTACCGGCACCTCCGAGGACGATATCCGCGATCTGCGTAAAAAGCTCGGCGTCACTCCGGTCTATAAACTGGTCGACACCTGTGCTGCCGAGTTTGAGGCGTTTACCCCGTATTACTACTCAACTTACGAAACCGAGGATGAATCCCGCCAGAGCAACCGGCGCAAAGTCATGATTCTGGGCGGCGGCCCCAATCGGATCGGCCAGGGTATAGAATTTGATTACTGCTGTGTCCATGCCGCCTTTGCCTTGGAAGAGATCGGCATCGAGAGCATCATGGTGAACAGCAACCCGGAGACGGTCAGTACCGACTATGACACCTCGGACAAGCTCTACTTCGAACCTTTGACCAGAGAAGACGTACTGAACATAATCGACCGGGAAAAACCCGAAGGCGTCATCGTCCAGTTCGGCGGCCAGACCCCGCTGAACCTGGCTGTGCCGCTCGCCAAGATGAATGTACCCATCCTCGGCACCTCACCGGACAGCATTGACCGGGCCGAAGACCGCAAGCGCTTCCAGCAACTCTTGCAGAAACTTAATCTTATTCAACCTGATAACGGTACGGCCAGAACCACTGAAGAGGCCCTGGCTGTTGCCGCCACCATCGGCTATCCGGTCGTGGTCCGCCCCTCTTATGTTCTGGGTGGTCGGGCCATGCGCATCATCTATAACGAAAAAGATCTGAAATTCTATATGAATACCGTCTTCCGGGTCTCTCCGGAGCACCCCATCCTAATCGACAAATTCCTCAAGGACGCAATTGAGGTCGATGTCGACGCTATCTCGGACGGGGAAACCACTGTCATCGGCGGCATCATGCAGCATATCGAGGAAGCGGGCATCCACTCCGGAGACTCAGCCTGCGTTCTGCCTCCCTACTCACTCTCGCCAGATCTACTCGACCAGATTAAAGAAGCAACCAAAGCCATGGCCATGGAACTGCAGGTCCGTGGTCTCATGAATGTCCAATATGCGATCAGAGAGAATATCCTCTATGTGCTTGAGGTTAACCCAAGGGCCTCGCGAACAATACCATTTGTCAGCAAAGCAACCGGCGTTCCTCTGGCCAAACTCGCCACTAAAGTCATGCTGGGCATGAAGCTTAAAGAGCTGGGACTGACCAAGGAGGTAAAGATCTCCCATTTTGCGGTCAAGGAAGCGGTGTTTCCCTTTGACCGCTTTGACAACGTCGATACCATTCTTGGCCCTGAGATGAAATCAACCGGTGAGGTTATGGGTATCGATGATACGGTGGGAATCGCCTTTGCCAAAGCTCAGATCGCGGCAGGCCAGGCAATACCGGACAAGGGTACTGTGCTGATCAGCGTGCGGAACGCCGACAAACCGGTCGTGCTCACCATTGCCAGACAACTGACCGAGTTGGGCTTCAATCTGGTGGCCACCAAAGGGACCGCAACCTATCTTGCCAAACACGATGTACCATGCGAACGGGTGTTCAAGATCTCTGAAGGCCGACCACACATCCTGGATAAAATCCAGAATAAGAAAATTCAATGGATCATCAATACATCCATGGGTACCAGGACAACCGAGGACTCTTATTATATCAGACGCGCCGCCTTGGACTATCGGCTGCCCTATTCGACCACTACGGCAGGCGCCGAGTTCATGGTCAAAGCGATTATGGCCTTGCGGGAAAAAACAATTGAAGTCAAGGCGCTGCAGAATTACTTTACTTGACACATTTTTTTTTACAACTAAAGCAGGATACCATCTGGACTTTCCAATGCGCCTGATATATTGTTACAACTCATTTGTTAAAGAATCACCCCCCCTCTGAGCCAAACTGGTTAAGACAGGGAATACCAACTCTCTTCAGGAGAAATTCTTTGAGCACCTTTTACAAAAATCTTTCCATGTGGCTGGTGATTGGTCTTACCATGATCCTGCTGTTCAACATGTTCAACAAGCCTCAGAAACCTATTGTTGAAATGAGTTACAGCGACTTCCTTACCAGTGTTGAAGCCGGCTCGGTTACCCATGTCGTCATTCAGAAGGAAGAGATCACCGGAACAGCCTCAGCCGGTACCAGCTTTAAAACCATCATCCCCAACGACAGTGAATTGATTCCGCTTTTGCGTAAGGCGGGGGTCAACATCCAGGTCAAGCAGGAAGAGCAGACCCCCTGGTATGTGACTGTTCTGGTCTCCTGGTTCCCGATGCTGCTGCTCATCGGAGTGTGGATTTTCTTCATGCGCCAGATGCAGATGGGCGGCGGACGGGCCATGTCTTTTGGCAAAAGCCGAGCCAGGCTCATGGACAGCGAGCACTCCAAGGTGACTTTCAAGGATGTTGCCGGTATTGATGAGGCCAAGGAAGAGCTCTCGGAAATCATCGATTTTCTTAAAGATCCAAAAAAATTCACCCGCCTTGGCGGCCGGATTCCCAAGGGTGTTCTCCTGGCCGGCGCACCGGGCACAGGCAAGACCCTGCTGGCCAAGGCCATTGCCGGCGAGGCCAATGTGCCATTTTTCTCGATCAGCGGTTCGGATTTCGTCGAAATGTTTGTCGGCGTTGGCGCCTCAAGGGTCCGCGATCTCTTTACTCAGGGGAAGAAGAGTGCCCCCTGCATTATCTTTATCGATGAAATCGACGCTGTCGGTCGACACCGCGGCGCCGGGCTTGGCGGCGGTCACGACGAACGCGAACAGACCCTGAATCAGCTGCTCGTTGAAATGGACGGCTTTGAAGCCAACGAGGGTGTCATCATTATTTCCGCTACCAACAGGCCGGACGTGCTTGATCCGGCCCTGCTCAGACCCGGCCGCTTTGACCGGCAGGTGGTGGTTCCTATTCCGGACATCAAGGGTCGGGAGATGATCCTTAATGTCTATGGCAAAAAAACACCTTTGGACGAAGATGTAAACCTGGCAGTACTGGCCAGAGGGACCCCGGGATTCACCGGCGCCGACCTTGAAAACATGGTCAATGAGGCAGCGCTTCTGGCCGCCCGCAACAATCTGGACAAAATTACCATGGATATCCTTGAAAAGGCCAAGGATAAAGTGATGATGGGAGCAGAACGACGCAGCATGATCATCACTGAAAAAGAGAAAAAGGTCACGGCCTTGCATGAGGCCGGTCATGCCCTGGTTGCAATGCTGCTGCCTAATACCGATCCTATCCATAAGGTCACGATCATTCCGCGTGGCCGGGCTCTCGGTCTGACCCAGCAACTCCCCCTTGACGAAAAGCATACCCATTCAAAATCCTATCTCAAGGACACCCTGTGCATTCTGATGGGCGGCAGGGCAGCAGAAAATCTGGTTTTAGGTGAAATCACCACGGGATCCGGCAACGACATCGAACGGGCCACTGAAATCGCCAGAAAAATGGTCTGCGAATGGGGCATGAGTGAAGAGATGGGTCCTCTCACCTTTGGCAAGAAAGAAGAGCATATCTTTCTGGGAAAAGAGATTGGCCAGCAGCAGCGCAATTTCAGCGAGAGCACCGCTGTTCTGATTGATGCCGCCATCAAAGATCTGATAACTACAGCCAACGAAACCGTGCATCACTTACTTTCGAAACATATTGCAATTCTGAAAGATCTGGCTGAAAAACTGCTCGAAAAAGAGACTCTGGCGCTGGACGACATTGAAGCAATAATGGTGGCGCACGGCAAGCCATCGGCAAAACTCCCTACCGCCGTCCCTGTTGCCCCTGTTGTTGCTGATGCAGTTGATGACGCGGCTGTCTCTGTTGTCCCTGACGAAAAACCTATTGAGGAAGAGACGCCCCCGCCGGCAGAACTCGGTTAAGAGGAGGGCAGCGGACGCTACCAGAACTTATGGCCATCTCCGACACCTTCATGGCTGCTTTGCCTGGTAATCGGCCTAAAGCAGGAGGTCGGGTTCTGGTCATGGGCATTCTCAACACCACGCCGGATTCGTTTTCCGATGGCGGGAGATTCATCACCGAAGAGGCGATCATTCGGCAGATAGACGCCATGATCGATGACGGTGCGGACATCATAGATGTTGGTGGAGAATCGACTCGCCCCTTTGCCGACCCGGTTTCTCTTGACGAGGAACTGCGGCGCACTATTCCAGCCATCAAAGCCATCCGCCAACGCTACCAACTTCCTATCTCGATCGACACCACCAAATCAGAGGTCGCCCGCCAGGCTCTTCTGGCAGGCGCCGACATCATCAACGACATAAGCGCCTTACGATTTGATCCGCAGATGATCAGCGTTGCTGTCGGCAGCGCCTGCCCGGTCATTATAATGCACATGCAGGGCAGCCCCAAAGATATGCAGGTACAACCTGACTACGACAACGTTGTCAAAAATGTCTCAGCTTTTTTCCGGGAACGGATCGCCTGGGCTGCCCAAAGGGGTCTTGATCGCCAGAAAATCATTCTTGATCCAGGAATAGGTTTTGGCAAAACCGTGACCCATAATCTGAGCCTGCTGAAAAATCTTCAGGCTCTTACCTTGCTGGGATGCCCCCTCCTGGTCGGCCACTCCCGTAAATCCTTTATCGGGAAGATACTGCAATTGGATGCGGACAACCGTGATGTAGCCACTGCAGCTCTCTCTGCCGTCTGCGTCATGAATGGCGTAGCCCTTCTACGCGTCCATGATGTAAAAAAAACCGTCCAGGCGGTCCGATTGGCCGAAGCAGTTCTTGCTGCACCTTGACGCCTTCTGCTATACTTCTCTTACAATGAACAAACTTGATCGCTATAAACAATACAACCGAAACCGCAAAATCACGGCCATCAACTTCAATCCGAATAAGGCCGCCCTGCTTTTCAAGGTCATTCCCTTTCTTCTGCACGTTAATTATCATGACCTGCCGGGCTATGTGGCCAACCCGAAATGTCCTTTCGGAATTCATCGGTTTCAAGCGGATGAGGTAGTCGAGCCTGAACTCTTCAAGCGTTTCTTTCCTACCTCCTCGGCCCGTAACCCTAATACTCAAAACCCTTTTACCGAAACACCCTGCATCTACTCGCTTAAAACAATCGGCAGCATCGGCACCATTGCCCAGACCGAAAAATCCGACTGCGACTACTGGGTCAGCATTCGCAGCAACGAAATCGGCCCGCAAGGACTTCTCCTCCTTGAACAGAAATGTAAAGCCATCGAAGAGTGGGCTCTCGCGCGAGGAAGCGAGGTCTATTTCTTCCTTATGGACATTGAACAGACAAGGGAGAACAGCTTTGAATCGCAGACCGGCGAAGAATCGGCAGGCTCGGCCATCAAGGCCCTTCTCAAGGATGAACTGTTCCGGACCCACATCCTGGTCGCCGGCAAGATGCTGCTCTGGTGGTTGATTCCACCCGGTCTTACCGAAGAGCAGTACCACAGGTATGTTAATGAACTTTCCGACCAGAAACTGATCGACCCTGATGAATTTATCGATCTGGGATATCTTTCCGACATCCCAAAATCCGAGATCTTCGGTGCCTGCCTGTGGCAGATGAACAAGGCTCTCGACAGCCCCTTTAAATCTATTATCAAATTTGCCTATCTGGAATTGCTGCTGCAGGAAGAGTCAAAAACCCTGCTGCTCTTCTCCGATACTGTAAAACGCCTGGTGACCTTCCCGGAGACCCTGCCCGCCACCTCGTCCGAGGTCCTTGATATCGTCGATGTCGATCCTTATCTGTTGCTGGCAAAGGAGATCGTTGCCTTCTACCAGCAGCATGAGACTGAGGAGCAACGAGCCGAACTGATCAGGGAGTGCCTGTTCCTCAAAACGCTTGAAGGCATGGAGATCCAGAAAAAAAAATCCGGCAAGCGCCAAGGATTTGAGCGAACCATCACCTTAATGGAAAACTGGAACCTGCTGCCGATTAACTCCAGACACTTCATCAACATCCATGCCTGGGAATATCGCGAACTACTGGAATTCGGCGCCAAGGTCCACGACTATCTCATCGAAACCTATAAACGGCTGCGCCAGATAAAAAATACAATTGAGGACGAAACCGGGGTAACAATCACCCAGCGGGATATTGCAGTCCTCGGTCGCAAACTCTTCACCTACTACGAAAAGAAAACCAACAAGATTGAATACCTGAAAAGCCTGTCGCGGGAAGCGATGGGACAGAGCGATATAACATTCACCTTTGTCCGCCAGGGGGAAACCGATTTCTATTATGCTTTCCAGGGGCAACACGAAAGCATCAGTCAAAAGCAGCAGGCCTGCCTGATCACCAGGCGGGACGACTTGGTCACCATGATAGGATGGCTCCAGATCAACGGCATTCTCAACGACCGGACCAGACTGCATCTCACCAAAGAGTTTCTGCCGGTTGACCTGGTCGATATCCAGAACCTTGCCAAGATGATGCTCACCACCTTCCCGCCCGTCAATTTCTCCAAGATCTCAGCCGATCAGCTGCTGAAAAACGAAACAATCACTCGAGCGCTGGCCGTCGTCAACATCAATAAAACACCGATCAAAGACCCGAAAAATATCCCGTCCACCCTGATCACCGCTAACAGTTACGGCGAATACTTCTACCAGCACTTTACAACCGCCCTGCAGCTTAAAAATGCCCTCCGCCTCCTATTGGCCCAACACTTTGTCAGCAGATGGAACAACAACCTGGAGATCTATATCCCGGCCCAGAAGGACCACCACCTCATTAAAGGGATTGTTTCCAAGTAGGGGCACCCCTGTGTGGGTGCCCTTTTGTTGTAGGGGGGAATAGAACATCCAAACACACGGGCAGCCGCAGGCCGCCCCTACCTTTTTAACAATTTCCCCAGTCCGGCAAAAGGATTGTGGGTAGCAATCATCTTTTCCTCCTGATCCTGATGCGGGCCGTTCTGCCACTCCGCTTCCAAAGAACGCGAATGCTCATTATCGTGACAATACATACAGAGCAGTTCCCAGTTACTGCCATCCGGCGGATTGTTGTCGTGATTGTGGTCTTTATGATGGACAGTAAGTTCCCGCAGTTTCTTGCCGGAGAACTCCCGCCGGCACTTCCCGCAAATCCAGGGGAGGATTTTGAGGGCCCGCTCCCGATAACCCTTCTGCCTGAGCTCCTGGTCACGCTGCGCATCAGTGATAAACTTTGCTGCGTATTCGCTCTCTCGTTGTGTTTTATTGCTAGTCATTTGCTTAAAGACAGGGCCGGCCCTTCTCCTCCAGATTCCAAAAAGTTCATCATATCTATCCTCCATCATTATAGAAGCACTTCGATAAGTCACAAGCATATATAGAATAGATTGACAAAAAGGCTGTCACCGGGAATGCTTCTCTGAACATGCATCGCCTTTGCCGGAAAACCTTCAAATCCAGGCCAAACGACCTTGAAAATCGAATTCTACAAAACCTTTCTTTGTCCACGCTGTCATCTGACCTCTTTGCAACTTAAAAAGCTGCAACCCATTTTTCCGGATCTTGAAATTGAACATATTGAAATAATTACCAATATTTCAAGGGCCTGGGGAAACGGCATCCGGTCTGTTCCAGCCATCAAGGCAGAGAACGATATCCTTAGCGGCATCCTGCTTTCCGGGGAGCAGATTCGTAGCTTCATTGAATGTCATTGCCACCATTTAGAATCTGAAAAATAATTTTGCAACGAAGTGCTGGATATTCTGTTTAACTTCAGATATATTTCTTGGTTCGTTTACCTGCCTTTTCTAGAACAAACACTAATAAAAGGCAACAAAACCATTATCTACTCAACTTTTAAAAGAACGTATCATCTATTATAACCGAGGGCAACGGCCAAACCGCTCTCGCAAAAAACTGTCACAATCTTGTATTATCCAAGCTAACCCATCAAAAATGAAGGAGAAGTTTCAATGTCTCGAAAAATGGTTACCATCGACGGCAATCAGGCCTGCACCCATGTCGCCTATGCCACCACCGAAATTATCACCATCTACCCCATCACCCCTTCAACGCCGATGGCCGCCGAATCCGACGAAAAGGCGGCTCGCGGCCAGAAGAACATCTGGGGCACGGTGCCGGTTGTAACACAGATGCAGTCCGAAGCCGGGGTTGCCGGCTCCCTGCACGGTTCACTGGCCACCGGAGCACTCTGTACCACGTTCACCGCCTCGCAGGGTCTGCTCCTGATGATCCCCAACATGTATAAAATTGCCGGCGAACTCACCCCGATCGTCTTCCATATTACGGCTCGCTCTATTGCCTGCCAGGGGCTGTCAATCTTCGGCGACCACAGCGATATCAACGCCGCCCGCCAGACCGGCTGGGGCATGCTTTGCTCCCAAAACGTCCAGGAGTGCCAGGATTTTGCTCTAATCTCCCAACAGTCAACCCTGAAATCCCGGATCCCTTTCATGCATTTCTTTGACGGATTCCGCACCTCACACGAAATTCAGAAGGTTGAGCAACTTACCGAGGATGACATGCGGGCCATGATCGACGAGGAGCTCGTTCTTGAACACCGGAAGCGAGCCCTCTCCCCTGACCGCCCGACCATGCGCGGCACAGCCCAGAACCCGGACGTCTACTTTGTCGGCCGCGAGACCGTCAACAAATATTACTCGGCAGTGCCCGCCACGGTGCAGGAGACCATGAACCGCTTCGCCAAACTGACGGGCCGCCAGTACCACCTCTTTGATTATATCGGCGCACCGGATGCCGAGGACATCGTGATCATGATGGGCTCAGGCGCTGAAACCGTGGCTGCTACTGCTGAATATCTGATCGGCAAGGGCAAGAAGGTCGGGCTGGTTATCGTCCGGCTGCTGCGCCCCTTTGACGTTAAGGCCTTTGTCAGTGTGCTGCCTGCCACGGTCAAACGGATCACCGTCCTCGACCGTACCAAAGAACCGGGCAGTATCGGCGAACCCCTCTATCTTGATGTCCGCGCCGCAGTCGGCGAGGCTGTTGAGGCAAACCGTTGCGCAACAACGCCTATGATCCTGGGCGGCCGCTACGGGCTTGGCTCTGCCGAGTTCACTCCGGCCATGGTCAAAGCAGTGTTTGACAACATGGCGTCGTTGGCACCGAAAAACCATTTCTGTGTCGGACCCAATGACGATGTCGCATTCACCAGCCTCAACTATGACCAGAGCTTTAACATTGAAGGCAAGGACGTATTCCGCGCCTTATTCTACGGCTTGGGCGCCGACGGCACGGTCGGCGCCAACAAAAACACCATCAAGATCATCGGCACCGAGACCGACAACAGCGCTCAAGGCTACTTTGTCTACGACTCCAAGAAGTCCGGTTCAATCACCACCAGCCATCTGCGCTTCGGCAAAAACCGGATCGTTGCTCCTTATCTCATTAACAAGGCCAACTTCATCGCCTGCCACAACTTCACCTTCCTCGATAAGTACGACATGCTCGACAACCTTGAGGAGGGCGGCACCTTTTTGCTGACTTCCAGCTTTGCCAAAGACAAGGTCTGGGCCCAGCTGCCGACCAAGGTCCAGCAGCAGCTTACCGACAGAAAGACCAAATTCTACATTATCGACGCGCTCAGCGTTGCCGAAGCCCTCGGACTTGGCGCCCGCATTAACATGATCATGCAAACCGCCTTCTTCCTGATCTCGGGTATTCTTACCAAAGAAGAGGCCATCAAGACCATCAAAGAGGCCATCAAGAAGACTTACGGCAAAAAGGGCGAAAAGGTCGTCAAAATGAACTACGATGCGGTTGACGCAGCAGTCAACAACATTGTCGAGGTAACGATTCCCAAGAAAATCAGCGGCCATGAACTGCCGCCGACCGTACCGGCCGATGCTCCTGATTTTGTCAAGGAAGTAACCGCCAAGATGATTGAAGGCAAGGGCACGGAGATCAAGGTCTC
>Ga0208863_1000308_pt1 | contig 58195 bp, 64 predicted proteins | sample RifOxyD3_FD_184040 | JGI IMG/M metagenome (GOLD analysis project Ga0208863, IMG submission 184040) | Soil microbial communities from Rifle, Colorado - Rifle Oxygen_injection D3 (SPAdes) | ecosystem: Environmental > Terrestrial > Deep subsurface > Rock core/Sediment | place: Rifle, Colorado... | reverse complement strand
TCGACGAAGAAAAGGCGAAGAGTCGGGCTAATTGATAAATGGGATTTATGTCAATCGGCTTCACTTTTCGCGTGGGCTGAGACCTTGGTAACCATAAATAGTATTAATTTGTAAAGGCTATGAGAGGGTGCGGTGAGGCACGAACCGCACCAATCGCGAACGGATGGGGTCACACGAATGATGCGGTTCGCTATCGCTCACCGGCATCCTACCTGTCAATCCGGTGACATAGCGGGTTCATGCTCCAGCCTCGTTCTTTGGCGCGTACTGACTGCGCAAGGTCGCAAAGGCATCGCCCAGCTCCCGCGCCAGGGCCTCGATCTGGTCGGTCTGGTCACTGCCCCAGGTGGATTTGGCGCGGCGGACCCTGGCCATGAGGGGGTGCTCGGCCAGTTCCTGCACCGGGGCGCCCAGGTCGATGAGTTCGCGCCCCTGCTGGAACAGGGTCATGGTCAGTCTAAGCAGGAGGAACTGCTTTTGAGGGGAGCAGTAGGCGTCGAGGGGGTCGAGGGCGCTCTGCTGCAAGACGGCCTCCTTCAGCAGGGCGGCGCACTCCAGTTCCCAGCGCTGGGCCGATGAGAGGGCCTCGGGGCCGACCAGGTTGACGATACGGCCCAGCTCGGCGTCGCGGGCCAGCAGGGCCAGTGCCTGTTCGCGCCACGCGGCCCAATGGGGATCGATCTCCCTGGCCCACCACTGGGCGGCGACCGGGACATGGGCGGAGAAGGACTCCACCCAATCGACCGAGGGGTAGTGGCGGGCGTCAGCCAGCTCTTTCGACAGCGCCCAGAAGGTCTGGATGATCTGTTTGGTGTGACTGGTGACAGGCTCCGAGAAGTCCCCCCCCGGCGGCGACACGGCGCCGATCAGGGTGACGGAGCCTCGCTGTCCGGCCAGGGTCTCGACCCGCCCGGCCCGCTCGTAGATGGCGGCCAGGCGCGAGCCGAGATAGGCGGGATAGCCTTCCTCCACCGGCATCTGGCGCAGGCGACCGGCCACCTCGCGCAGGGCCTCGGCCCAACGGGAGGTGGAGTCGGCCAGCATGACCACGTCGTAGCCCTGGTCGCGGAAGTATTCGGCGATGGTCATGCCCACGTAGATCGAGGCCTCCCGCGCCACCACCGGCATGTTGGAGGTGTTGGCCACCAGCAGGGTGCGCTCCATCATGCCGCGCCCGGTGTGGGGATCGGTCAGCTTGGGGAAACTCTCCAGCACGTCCACCAGCTCGTTGCCGCGCTCGCCGCAACCCACGTAGACCACGATGTCGGCGTTGGACCAGCGGGCGATCTGCTGCTGCACCATGGTCTTGCCCGCGCCGAAGGGGCCGGGGACGGCCCCCTTGCCGCCCTTGAGCAGGGGGAAAAAGCTGTCGAGGATGCGCTGGCCGGTGATCAGCGGCTCGGCGTCGTGGTCGCGGCCCCGGTGTGGGCGGGGCTGCCGTACCGGCCAGCGGTGGTAGAGATAGAGCTTGTGGATCTCGCCCTTGGCGTCGCGCAACCGGCCGATGACCCGCTCCAGCTTGTAATCACCCTCCGGGGCCAGGTCGATCAACTCGCCGCTGAGGCCAGGCGGCAGCAGGATTTGGTGGAGGATGCTCTGGGTCTCGCGCACCGAGCCGATGCGCATGCCCCCTTGCAACAGGGCGCCGGGAGAGCAGCCGGGATCGGGGACGAAATGCCACGCGCGCTCCCGGTCCAGGGCGGCCAGGGAGAGGCCACGGGGGATGTTGTCGCCCGCCTGGACGGCCATGGCCTGGAGGGGGCGCTGGATGCCGTCGAAGATCCCCGCCAGCAGCCCCGGACCCAGCTCCACCGAGAGGGGATGGCCGAGGCCCTTGACCGGCTCGCCCGGCCGCAGCCCCTCGGTCGATTCGTAGGTCTGTACCCGCGCCCCCTCGCCCTCCAGGGCGATCACCTCGCCGATGATCCCCAGGGTCCCGACGCTGACCTGCTCCCCGTTGCGCGCGCCGGGCAGGCGGACATGGAGGATGGGGCCGTTGATCTCCAGGATGTGGCCGGTTTTAGCAGACATTCTTCATCCTAAAAACCTCTGTTTAACCGCGAAGGACGCAAAGAACGCTAAGGAAAACAATCCGATGCGTTTGTTCGGCGCATCCATGCGCCTCTCCCCTCCGGGGCTGCCGCGAAAAACCGCTCCCAGCGGTTTTTTGTCTATGCTCACACCTTCCTGGTCAGGAACGAAACCTCGATAAGCCAATGAAATCCTTTGCGTTCCTTTGCGTCCTTTGCGGTTAAATGAGGAAATTAGGCTCATCACTGCCCCCTCGGCGGCAGGCCGCTGTCGTGGGGGAACAGGTGCTGCATGAGGAGGCGTTGAATCCCTCGCTCCAGGCGCTTCAGGCGCCCCTCGAAGCGATTGTCGAGGCGGACACGGTTGTCGGCGGTCCTGAGCAAGACGCCACCGGAGGCGGCGGCGGGACGCTGGCCGAGTTCGATGACCCGGCCGGGCGCGGCCCGGTTCAGCAGCTCGGGCCAGGCGGCGGGCAGCCACTCCAGGTCCTCGGCATCCACTTCGGCGATCAGTTTGCCCTCGGGAATCAGGCGCGCCCCCTCCGCCACCAGCCCGGCCAGCCAGTCGAGGTAGGCCAGCCGGTCGTCCCTGAGCTGGCGCAGGCGTTCCCCCAGGCGGGATTGGACCGCCAGCGCCAGCCCCCAGCGCAGTTGATCCAGTTGGGCCTGAATCCGCAACTCCCCGGCCTGCACCTTGCGGCGCTGAAGACGCTCCGCCGCGGCCTTGGCCGCCAGTACCTCGCGTTCCTCGGTCAGGCGCAAACGCTCGGCGGCGTCGTGGAGGATATTGTCGCGCTGCTGGGCCGCCGTGCCGAGATACTCCCCGGCCAAGCCCTCGGCCCGGTCCAGGATGGCCCGTTCCAGGGCCGCGACCTGTTCCTCGTCGCTCCGGATCATGGGGCCTCCCGCAGGGCAACCGGTGGAACAGCACCCCCTCCCCAACCCTCCCCCTCAAGGGGGAGGGGGTTTTCAGAATTTTTGCCCAGACTCATCCGGCCTCCCAGCGGACACCCAGCAACTGTTCGATGGGGCCATCCACGCAGGAACGCAGATCGTCCGGCCGGTTCAGGGGCGGTACCTGGGTCAGGAGGATGCGCCCCCCCTCGGCCCGCGTCTCGCGCAGTTCCTTGCACTCGGTCCCGGCCAGGTCGTGGTCGAGGATTACGAAGGCATGGGCGCGGTGTTCGCGCAGCTCCCGCAGCAGCCGCTCCAGGGTATCGGCACCGGCGTCGGGGTAGACCTCGAAGCCCGCCAGGCGGAAGCCGTTCGCCAGGGCGGCGTTGCCGAGAAAACAGAGGCGGGTTGCGGGTTCAGCCACGGTGCCGCCTCAGAGCTTGTCCAGCAGCAGGATGGAGAGTACCAGGCCGTAGATGGCCAGACCTTCGGCCAGCCCCAGATAGACCAGGGTCCGGCCGAAAAGCTCGGGCTTTTCGGCGATGACGGCCAGCGAGGCGGCGCCGATGGGGCCGACCGCCATGGCCGCCGCGATGGTGCTCAGGGCCGTGGGCAGGGCAATACCGATGAAGGCCAGCCCCATGCCCAGGCTGATCTCCCGCCCCCCTTGCAGGACCTCCCGCACCGCAGGTTCGGCGGCAGCGTCGGCGATGCCCAGGAAGAGCAAGGCAGCCTGGGCGCCGAGGAAAAAGACCAGGTTGCCCGCCAGGGCAGGCCCGAGCCAGCGCCGCGCCTGCTCGGCCGCCGGGGGCCGCCGGTTCCAATAAAGCCCCGCCGCGACAAGGCCCAGCAGGGAGAGGGTGAGCAGGGTGGTGAGCAGGGTCATTGGGTTATTCTCCGTGATGGATGGGCAGGTAGGCCGGCCTACCCCCTCCCAGCCGCAGGGGTTTGAAGGGGCGGCCGTCGCCCTGGAAATAGCGCGAGAAGCCTTCATAGTACTCCAGCCGCAGGACCTGGATGGCGACGATCAGCCCCTCCATCACCATGACGAAAAGGTTGCCGAGGACCAGCATCAGCCAGTGGGCCGGGCCTTGCAGCATGCCGGCCAGGGTGAAGACCGCCAGCGAGAGGGCGACGTGGTTGAGGCTGAAGGCGGCCACCCGCAGGAAGGAGAGGGTGCTGGCGATGGCCTGGCTGACCAGCTCGAAGGTCTCGATCAGGACGGTCAGCAGCCGTTCGCCGAAGGGGGCGTCCGAATGGCGCCAGAGGCGCGCCGCCAGCAGACCGAGCAGCAGCAGGGCCAGGGCCAATGCCGCCGGTGCCCAGGCGCTGTCCCTCGCCGTGCCGATGGCGCCCCCGAGCAGGGCCAGGTAGAGCAGGAGGTGGACGACGCCGCCGGTATCGAACAAGGCACCGTCGATATTGCCGGTCAGCAGCCGGTTGCCGATGGCGAGCAGGGAGCCGAGGCAGAGAAAGACCACGCCCCAGCCCAGCGCGACCTTCAGCAGCAGGACCGGGTCCTTCAGGGGCGACATCCAGAGGGGGGCCAGCAGCTCTTCCGAACCGAAGACACTGCCGTAGAGCAGGCCGAACAGCATGGAGCAGCCCCCGGCGGCCACGAAGAGCCGGGTGAAGCTCCCCAGCCGCCGCCGCTGCCAGAGGCCGAACAGGACGAGGCAGGCGCCCTGGCCCAGGTCGCCGAACATCATGCCGAACATCAGGGCGAAGGTGGTGGCGAAGGGGAGGGTGGGGTCGATTTCGCCGAAACGGGGTACGCCGTACTGGCGAACCAGCAGGGCAAAGGGACGCAGCCAGGGGTGGTTCGAGGGCGGCGCGGGGGTGAGTAGCCACTCGTCGAAGCGGGGACGGCGCTGTTCCAGAAAATAGGGGTGCTTCAGGTGTTCGTCGAGCAGCCGCCGCGCCTCGGGCAGGGCCGCCGCAGGCAGCCAGCCCTGCATCGCCGCCAGGGGGCCACGGCAGCGCGCCGCCCCGCCCACGTCCATGTAGGGCAGGGCCGCCTCCAATACCGCCCCGGCCTCGCTCAAGCGGTCGAGGTTCCGGTTCAGCCAGGTTTCCATATTCCCCTGCAAGGCCGCCTCCTGCCGGGCGAGGTCGTGGCGGCGGCGGTCCAGTTCCTTGCGCACCTCCTCCGGCGAGGAGCGGAAGGGCTTGGGGATGACCAGGGGCTGGAAGCCAGCGGCCTTGAGCACCTCGCCCGGCTCCGTGCCGGGCTGGTTCGGTCCGGCGATCAGGACGCGGCTGCTCTCTTTCTCCTGGGATTCCCGCAGGATCAGGTGGCCCGAGAGGGCGAGCGCCCGCTCCAGGCGGCGCAGGTTTTCGGTGGGGACCAGGCCGAGCAGCAGATTCAGGTGATTGTGTTCGTCCCGCAGCTTGCCCAGGTCCAGATCCAGGCCGGCCAGCTCGGCCAGGGACTTGTCGAGCTGGCCGAGTTCGTGCGACTGGTCGCGCAACCGCTGCTGCTCCACCTCGAAGGGGGCACACTCGGACCAGGCCCGTTCCAGCCAGATCTCGATCTCCTCCAGTTGCTCGCGGGTCAGGGAGAGGCTCGGGGCAGACGCGCAGGCCGGATTGTCCCTGGAACAGACCGAAAAAAACCGCCGCAACCGGTCGAGCTGGCCACAGGCGCTCTGTACGCAGTCCCGGTAACCCTGGCCGGGGACCTCGGGGAGGGCTTCGGCCAGCAAGGGCCGGTCGTCCGGGGCGAAGGCCTCCAGCCGTGCCAGCGCCAGCCCGGCCAGGGGCAGGTCGTCGCGCATCATCTGGAGGGTGATGTGGAGCAGGCCGCGCCCGGCGAGGATCATGCGGCCTCCCGGATTTCGGGGTGGAGCGCCTCGCGCAAAATGACATCGTCCAGGCCGGCAACGCGCGCCTGGGCGATGGCGAAAAGGTCGTTGATCTCGTAGTAGCGCAGGATCAGGAAGGCGAATACGGAGGCGATAACGGAGGGGCTCTGTCGCAGGAGATGGTCGGCGTAGGCGGCCAGGTCGGCCTTGAGGCGCGACTCGATGACCAGTATCCGGGTGGCCCCGCCCAAGATCTCGCGTATCGCGCCGGGCAGGCCCTCAAGAAAGCGTTCGAGGTTGGGCGCCTCCACCAGCCGCGCCAGGCGGGCGCGACCAATACGGAAGCCGTGATCGATGGAGAGAAAGAAGGCCTGGGCCGGGGGCAGGGCGTAGTTGTAGCGGTAACGCAGCATCCAGACCAGGTTGTGGCGATCGACGATGCGGCCGATCAGCTCGCCCATGGCGGCCCGGTCCGGCTCCTCCAGGGGCCGCAGGCGGTGGCTGAGTTCGGTGTAGAAATACTGGTCCAGGGTCGCGTCCAGCAGAAAAGGGTCCTGGTTCTCGGCGAAGCGGCGCCGGGCCTGATGGGCAAGCGAGCGATAGGGAGTGTTGTCCAGGCGGAGCAGCAGCTCCTCCACATTGTCCGATTGCAACAGCCGTTCATGGTCCAGGGCCAGGAAGGCGGGCAGCCGGAACAGGCTCTCCCGGATCAGAGCGGCTGGCATGCCGTTCAGCTTGCCCCGGATCAGGGCCTTGAGATTGAAGAGTTCATAGCGCCGCGCCCATTGCATCAGGATCTCCCTCGCCGGACCGCGCAGGGGCCGCAGCAGGGTGGTCAGCTCGTCCAGCCAGAGTTGCAGCAGCGACTGCTCGAAGCTGACCAGCCGCCGGTCCCGCGCCAGGTCGGCATCGGACATCAGACCGAAGCTCTCCAGCAAGGCCGCTGGCGGCAGGCCCATCAGGGCGTTCAACGCCTCCTCGCCCCGCAGCCGCCCCCGCAGGATCGCCAGCCGCGTGCGGAGATAGGCCTGGTCCGCCGGGTGGGTCATGGTTCGCTACCGTTCCGCTGGCCCAGCAGGTAGGCGAAGGCGGCTTCCAGGGCTTCGCCTTCGTGGCTCTCCGCGTCGTCCCGCAACCGGTTGAGGATCTCGTCGTATCGGCGTTGCAGTTCCTGGATCGACTGGGCGGCCCGCTTCTCCGCCTTGTCCAGATAACTGGCGCGCAGCTCCGGCAGGCGCGCCTGGAAACGCTCCTCCAGACCGCGCGCCTCGTGCAGGGCATTCTGGACCAGTCTGTCCGCCGCCAGACGGGCCTCGCTGGTGATTTCGTTGGCCCTGGTCTCGGCGGCCAGGAGGCGTTTGAGGGTGTCTTCCATAGGTTGTTCACTGGGATGGGCTCGAATTTAGCTTAGACTAGGAAAGCACCGGCGACAGCCGAATCCCCCAAACGAGCCGATCGAGGGCGCCATGTGTCTGGGAATCCCCATGCGGATCGTCCGAATCCACAACCTCAAGGCCCTGTGCGAGGCCAAGGGCATCGAGCGCGAGATCGACCTCTTCCTCATGCAGCACGAGACCCTCGCCCCCGGCGACTACCTGATCACCCACCTCGGCCAAGGCATCCAAAAGATCAGCGAGGAAGAAGCCAAGGCGGCCTGGGCGGTCTATGACGAGATGCTGAGCTTGGGGGGATAGCAAAGCGGACGAAGCGGGTAGCCCAGGATCGTTGGCCGGATGCGGGTTCAATGCGCATGCGCCCTTGGCTTCACTGTCAACTCCAGTCCAAAAGCCCTCAATATCGACACCAGGCTAGTGAAGCGGGGATTGCCGTCCGCCGACAACGACTTGTAAAGCGTTTCCCGTGACACCCCGGTTTCACGGGAAAGCGCGGACATATTCCGCGTGGCGCGCGCCACGTCGCCGAGCACCGCCAACAGCAGTTCATCATCGCCCTCCTCCATGGCCGCATTGATATAGTCGGCGATGGCTTCCGGCGTATTCAGGTGGTCCGCTGGGTCATAAATGGCATAGCGTTTAGGCATAGTAATCTCTCCGGTATCGTTTCGCAGTCTCGATATCCCTTTCCTGGGTGGATTTGTCACCACCGATGAGTAGCAACACCACGGCTGCGCCATCCCAGGTGTAATACACCCGATAGCCCTTGCCCTCTCGTATGCGCAGCTCCCGCACGTTTTCACCGACTGGGCGCCAGTCGCCCTCGTTCCCGAGCATCAACCGGCGCAAGCGGATATGCACCCGCTCTGCCGCCCGCCGGTCCCTGACGGCGCTCAGTCAATCGTCAAAGGGCGTATTACCCTGTTCATCCTGGTATTTGCGCAGCTCTATCATGGCTTTACTCTAGGCCATTAAGGATTGTTGTCAAGTATAGCTGACACAGGAGGGGTAATAGGGGATGGGCCAGAATTTCCGTTCGTCGCCTACGCTCCCGATAGACACATCACTCCATTTCGCGGCCCCGCAACCTTACCCCCGGCCCCCCAGCGGCCTATAATCGCCCCATTTCCCCAACCCCCGGAGCAAACCATGGTCAGCATCGGCACCCCTTTGTCGGTATCGGCAACCCGAGTCCTCTTCTGCGGCGGCGGCGAGCTGGGCAAGGAGGTGGTGATCGAGTTACAGCGGCTGGGGGCGGAGGTGATCGTGGTGGATCGCTATCGCAATGCCCCGGCGATGCAGGTGGCCCATCGCAGTCATGTGATCAATATGCTGGACGGCGCGGCCCTGCGGGCGGTGGTCGAGGAGGAACGGCCGCATTTCATCGTGCCCGAGATCGAGGCGATTGCGACTGATACCCTGGTCGAATTGGAGGCCGAAGGCTATACGGTGATCCCGACCGCCCGCGCCGCGCGTCTGACCATGAACCGCGAGGGCATCCGCCGTCTGGCGGCGGAGGAGCTGGGGCTGAAGACCTCGCCTTACCGCTTCGCCGAGACCCGCGAAGAATTCGACGCCGCCATCGCCGAGATCGGCCTGCCCTGCGTGGTGAAGCCGATCATGAGTTCTTCCGGCAAGGGGCAGAGCACGGTCAGGACCGCGGCCGACATCGACCGGGCCTGGGACTATGCCCAAGAGGGCGGGCGTAGCGGTGCTGGCAAGGTAATCGTGGAGGGCTTCATCGACTTCGATTACGAGATCACCCAGTTGACCGTCCGTCACGCCAGCGGCACCCGTTTCTGCCTGCCCATCGGCCATATCCAGATCGACGGGGATTATCGCCAGTCCTGGCAGCCGCAGCCCATGAGCGACGAGGCCTTATCCTCGGCCCGCGCGATCGCCGGCAAGATTACCGAGGCCCTGGGCGGGCGCGGCATCTTCGGCGTTGAGCTGTTCGTCAAGGGCGACGAGGTGATCTTCAGCGAGGTCTCGCCCCGCCCCCACGACACGGGTATGGTCACGATGATCTCCCAGGACCTTTCCCAGTTCGCCCTCCACGCCCGCGCCATCCTCGGCCTGCCGATCCCCAATATCCACTTCCACGGGCCTTCGGCCTCCAGCGTCATTCTGGTGGAAGGACATTCCCGGCAGGTCCGCTTCGGCAACCTGGACCAGGCCCTCGCCCAGCCCGATACCCAGTTACGCCTCTTCGGCAAGCCCGAGGTCGCCGGCCATCGCCGCATGGGCGTGGCCCTGGCTCGGGGCGAGACGGTCGAGCTGGCGCTGGAAAAGGCCAAGGCGGCCTCGGGGGCGGTTTCGGTGGCGCTTGAATAGGGCCTGCCTGGACATATTGACCGCTAAACTGCCCCAGAGAATGAAAAAGGGGTAGGCCGGCCATCAGCGCCGCAGTCGGCCTGAAGGCCGACTTACCCAACAACGCTCGATTCGCTATTCTCGCTAAACCACCTCTACCCATGCCCCTGGCCGGTCCTGGCTCAAGAGGCTGAGGCGTTCTTCCATTCCGGGCGCGGCTTCAAGCAGGGCGGCCCTGGCCTTGCCGGGGTGGTTGTTCTTTTCGCTGAGGTGGGCGGCGGCCAGGTGTTGCAGGCGCGAGGAATCGAGGCGGGAGAGTATCTCCGCCGCTTGGCGGTTGCTGAGGTGGCCCTGGGCGCCGCCGACCCTGGCCCGCAGGCGGGGAGGATAGGGGCCGGTGGCCAACATTTCTTCGTCGTGGTTGCACTCCAGCACCAGGGCGTCGGCGTCCATGAGATGGCTCAGGACATGGGGGGTCGAGGTTCCGGCGTCAGTGAGTACGGCCAGGCTGGTTTTTCCACTGCGGAAACGGTATTGGCAGGGCTCGCGGGCGTCGTGGGGGACGGTGTAGGGGGCGATTTCGGTATCGGCGATCTGGAACGGCCCCTGTTCGGCGTGAAACAGGTGCAGTCCTGTGCTCGCCTCGGCGCCGCTGGCGAGCCAGGTACCATGGCTCATCCAGAGATCGAGCCGGTAACGGCGGGCAAGGGGTACGGCGCCCCGGATGTGGTCGCCGTGCTCGTGGGTGAGGAGAATGGCGCCGAGGGTGCGGGGATCGACCCCGACACTGGCCAGCCGCTGTTCCAGCTCCCGCACGGAGAAACCGCAGTCGAGCAGAAGGCGGCAACCAGCAGTTTCGATCAGCAGGGCGTTGCCCCGGCTGCCGCTGCCGAGGGAGACGAAGCGCATCAGGCCCCGTCTCCCAACGGCCGGTGGGTCCGCGCCAACGCGGTTACTTGATCTGCTCGTGCAGCAGGGTCAGGATGCGCGCCGCCGTATCGGAATTGACGCGCTCGCCCTTGTCGTTGTGGACGGCGACCAGGGTATGTTCTGCCTCGGAGGCGAGGCGGACTTGGTACTGGTTGACCTTGTCGATCTTCTTGTTCTCTTCGTTCCAGAATGCCAGCTTGGAGAGCATGCCCTTGCTCTTTTCCTGGTCGGAGTAGGGGTCGTTGTAGCGGACGTAGTAGACCCCTTCCTGGTGGTTGCGGTCTTCCACGGCGAAGCCGACGCGGTCCAGGGCCGTACCGGTCAGGCGCCAGGAGCGTTCGAGATTTTCGTTGATGCGCAGGGCCACCACATCCTTATTGCGTTGCAGCTCGGAGCGGGCCTTCTGCTGTTGCTGGCCGTCCTTGCCGGTGATCAGGGTATTGGCGCGATTTTCCGTGACGCCGAGGCTGATCATGATGCGGCGCAGCATGACGGACTCCAGACCGTGGTCGGTCTCTCGGGGTACCCAGACCGACTGCTCGCCCTCGTTGGTGGAACCCTTCAAGATCTGTTCCTGCATGCCCTTGTGGGTCAGGTAGAGTTCCGAGGTTCCCGCCTTCTCGCCTTGCTCCAGACGTACCCGGAACTGGTCGCGGGTGCCGGCGCTGTAGAGACCGTTGAAGGCCTTGCGCAGGGTGTCGGTGATGAAGTCGGATTTGATGTCGGCGCGGTTCTCAAGCCAGGCGGTGCGCATGACGCCCGATTCGGGGTCCTGTTCCAGGAGCAGGATGCCGTTTGCCTGCCAGAAGGAGACCAGCACGGGCCAGACCTCTGCCGGGGCGGAATTGATGACCAGCCAGCGCGTCTCCCCGTCCCGCTTCAGCTCCACGTCCTTCACGGTAGGCAGGACATTCTGAGCCGAGGCTGGGGCGGGCTGGGTTCCCGGCGCGCGTTCGCCGGCGTATTCGGAATAGGTCGCCGTGCCGCTGGGGGCGATGTCGGGTACCGCCATACTATCGTCGATACTGTCCTTGGTGAGATCTGGCGGTACCTCCAGGTCCTTTTCGGCAGACTTCGACTTTTTATAGTCCACCTTGCGATCCGCCATCACCTCGCTCATGTCGGGCGCCGAAAGACAGGCGGTCAGGGAAAAGGCCATGACCAGGAGAATTGCTCGCTTCAAATTGCTCATTACGGAATCCGTACAACAGGGTGAACTAGAGGGAACCTCTTTTTTGAGGTTCCCGTGCGGTGCAGGATGCACTGCCATTTCCAATCGCCTTCAAGCGATTGAAAATGAAGAAAATCGAAAGGCACTCCTTTTGATTTCCGTCTCTAAAAACTCCAATGAAGGAATTTTTAGAGGTCCCCTAAAGTAATCCGGCCTGCGCCATGGCATCGCGAACCGCTGGGCGTGCCGGTTCGGACAGAGGCGTCAGGGGCAGACGGATACCGGGCGGGATCATTCCCATCTCCGCCAGCGCCCACTTGACCGGGATCGGGTTGGACTCGACAAACAGCTTCAGATGCAAGGGCGCGATCCCGTTGTCGATGTCCTGGGCGACGCCCCTGTCACCACCGATGGCCGCCATGCACATGCGGTGCATGGGCGAGGGGACCAGATTGGCCGTGACCGATATGACGCCGTTACCGCCACGCAGGATGAACTCCAGTGCGGTGGCATCGTCGCCACTGTAGAGGGCGAACGAGTCGCCGCAGAGGCCGCGCAGGACGGCAACCCGGCTGAGGTCGCCAGTCGCTTCTTTGATACCGATAATGTTCTGGAGTTCCGCGAGCCGACCTACCGTTTCCGGCTTCATGTCGCAAGCGGTCCTGCCGGGTACGTTATAAAGGATCTGGGGAATCTCCACCGCCTCGGCCACGGCCCTGTAGTGGAGATAGAGCCCTTCCTGGGTCGGCTTGTTGTAGTAGGGGGTCACCAGGAGGCAGGCGTCCGCCCCCAGCTCCTTGGCGCGCCGGGTCAGGTGGATCGCCTCGGCGGTCGAATTGGCGCCGGTGCCCGCGATTACGGGGACCCGTCCGGCCACGAATTCGATTGTGCGGCGGATCACCTCGCAATGTTCCTGCTCGTTGAGAGTCGATGACTCCCCCGTGGTCCCGACCGACACAATGCCGTCGGTTCCCTGCTGCACATGCCAGTCTACCAAGCGTCGCAGACAGTCGAAGTCCACATCGCCATTCACGGCCATTGGCGTCACCAGCGCGACCAGGCTGCCCTGAATCATTTGGAATTCCCCGAGTTGATCAAAGTCGAGGATTTTATCCCGGTTTAGATGCCGGGTCATCCACCGGCAACGGATCGAAGCGCTGTCCTGCGCCCCGTTGCCCTGCGATGGTGCGCTCCAATTGGGTTGCGCCTGTTGTTGGGGCGTGCAAGTCTGATTTGCCAAGCGCGGAACAGCGGCCTAGCGCATGCGCGATCCGGCCTGCTTCTTGCTGATAGGGGAAGACAACCCCACAAGGAGCCCCGCCGATGCTTGAAAGTACCCAAACCGTCATCCTCGCCGGGGGCCACGGCTCCCGCCTGCTACCCTTGACCTCGGAGCGGGCGAAACCGGCGGTGCCCTTCGGCGGTAAGTACCGGATCATCGATTTTACCCTGGCCAACTGTCTCCATTCCGGCCTACGGCGTGTTCTGGTGCTGACCCAATACAAGTCCCACTCCCTCCAGAAGCACCTGCGCGACGGCTGGTCCCTGTTCAATCCCGAACTGGGGGAGTACATCACCGCCGTGCCGCCGCAGATGCGGACGGGGGAGAACTGGTATCAGGGCACGGCGGATGCGGTCTATCAGAACCTCTACCTGCTCAAGCGCAGCGGCGCGGAACAGATGCTGATCCTGTCGGGGGATCACATCTACCGCATGGACTACGCGGCGATGCTGGCCTTCCATAAGGAGTGCTCGGCCCGGTTGACGGTGGCCTGCATGGAGGTTCCCCTGGAACAGGCGGGGCAGTTCGGCATCCTGTCCGTGGACGAGGGGGGGCGCGTGGACCGTTTCGAGGAGAAGCCCGCCGATCCCCGGCCCATGCCGGGGGACGCGGGGCGCGCCCTGGCTTCCATGGGCGTTTACGTCTTCTCAAGCGAACTGCTGTTCGAGGTGCTGGAGGAGGACCACGGACGGGCGGATTCGCGGCACGACTTCGGCATGGACATCATCCCGCGCCTGATCGAGCGGGGAGGGGTCTACGCCTATCGCTTCGGCGGGGAGCGGGGCCGGGTCAGCCCCGACCGCTACTGGCGGGATGTGGGAACCCTGGACAGCTACTACGAGGCCAACATGGACCTGCTGAACCCCGTGCCCGCCCTGAACCTCTATCAGCCCGACTGGCCGATCCGCACCTATCAGGCCCAATACCCCCCGGCGCGGACCGTGCCCGGCCCCTCCGGCGACGAAGGCGTCGTGCTCAACTCCATCATCGCCGGTGGCGTGGTGATCAGCGGCGGCGGGGTTGAACACTCCATCCTTTTCCCCCATGTGAGTGTCGGGGATGGGGCAGTAATCCACGAGTCCATCCTATTCAGCAACGTGCAAGTGGGCGAGGGGGTACGGCTGAACCGCTGCATCGTCGATAAGGACGTGGTCATCCCGCCAAGGGAAAGCATCGGCTTCGACCGGAAACGCGACGAAGCGCGTTTCACCCTCTCGCCGAAGGGGATTGTCGTGGTGCCGAAGGGGTATCGTTTCGAATAGCCGTGTGAAGCAGGTCAAGTTTTCTCATTGGGCATTTAGTGCAAAATCCGTTTACCAAAATCAGGAAAAAAATATGAAAATCCATCATGTTGCCGGTGTTCTGTTAGTTATAGCCTCGTTGGTCGCAGGTACTGCCGGTGCCAAGGATGAATATTCGTTCAAGGTACATAACACCAGTGGATCGGCCATTAAAAAACTGCTGGTTTCCGAAGACGGTAAGGAGTGGGGGTTTTTTGAAATCGGCGATGGCATAGGGGCAGGCGCCTCAGTTACCTTGGTTTGGGACGAGAGCACCAATAATGAAGATTGCAAACAACACTTCAAGGCCGTCTTTGCCGACGGTGAAGAATCGGAACCTGTTATTTTCGATTTTTGCGAAGAAGATCTAGAGCTGGAATTCTAAGCCTCTCAAGAAACACGCCGGTTTCTTGCCCCTTGAGGGGTCAAAAACGGAGCACAGCGGAGTTTTTGGGGGTGTGCCCTGAGTTGACCGTTCGTGGTGGCCCTGTCGAGCCATGAAGGGCTTAACCCGGATTTCTGTGTTTTCAATGCGTTCGCCGCTGCTGTACCATTCCCCGTTTCATTTTTCCGCAGACAGGCCATGCTCGACATCAATCCGATTACCAATGCCATTGCCGATCTCAAGGGACGTACCAAGTCTCTGAGGGGGTATCTTTGACTACGAGGACAAGAAGGAACGGCTGACCGAGGTCCTGCGCGAACTGGAGGACCCTTCCATCTGGAATGCTCCCGAGCGGGCTCAAACCCTGGGCAAGGAGCGGGCGCAATTGGAAGGGGTTGTCGGGACCATCGACAGCCTCGACGCCGGGCTTGAGGACGCTGGGGATCTGCTGCAAATGGCGGTGGAGGAGGGCGACGAGGATACCATCGCCTCCCTGGCGGCCGATCTGAAAGGCCATGAGAAGCGGGTGGCCGAGCTGGAGTTCCGCCGCATGTTCTCGGGCGAGATGGACCCCCATAACGCCTTTTTCGATATCCAGGCCGGTTCCGGCGGCACCGAGGCCCAGGACTGGGCGGAGATGCTGCTGCGCATGTATCTGCGCTGGGGGGAGAAGCACGGCTTCAAGGTCGAGATCATCGAACTCTCCGCTGGCGAAGTAGCGGGCATCAAGAGCGCCACGGTCAAGTTCGACGGCCCCTACGCCTTCGGCTGGCTGCGTACCGAGATCGGCGTACACCGGTTGGTGCGCAAGTCGCCGTTCGATTCGGGCAACCGCCGCCATACCTCCTTTTCGGCGGTATTCGTCTCGCCGGAGATCGACGACGACATCGAGATCGACATCAATCCGGCCGATCTGCGCGTCGATACCTACCGCGCCAGCGGTGCCGGTGGCCAGCACGTCAACCGTACCGAATCGGCCATTCGTATCACCCATAATCCTTCGGGTATCGTGGTGGCCTGCCAGAGCGACCGCTCCCAGCACAAGAACCGAGATACGGCAATGAAGCAGCTCAAGGCCAAGCTGTACGAGATGGAGATACAAAAGCGCAACGCCGCCCAGCAGATAGTGGAGGACTCCAAGTCCGACATCGGCTGGGGCAGCCAGATCCGTTCCTATGTGCTGGATCAGTCGCGCATCAAGGATCTGCGCACCGGGGTCGAGACCGGCAACACCCAGGCGGTGCTGGACGGCGACCTGGATCAATTCATCGAGTCCAGCCTGAAGAGCGGGCTATAAAAAACAAAAACCGCCAAGGACGCAAAGGGCGCAAAGTTAATGAAATATTAATAATCCTTCGCGGCCTTAGCGTTCTTTGCGGTTAAATCTTGAGATATCAAATAAATGAGTGATGAGGTACAAGACGAGAATAAGCTGATCGCCCTACGCCGCGAGAAGCTGGCGCAACTGCGGGGCGAGGGCAATGCCTTCCCCAACGACTTCCGCCGCGACTGCATGGCGGGCGAGCTGCACGCCGAATACGGCGAGAGGGCCGAGGAAGATCTTCTCGCCCAGGGGCTGCGGGTGAAACTGGCCGGCCGCATGATGAGCCGGCGGGTGATGGGCAAGGCGAGCTTCGCCCATCTCCAGGATATGAGCGGGCGCATGCAGTTGTTCGTGCAGCGCGATGCCCTGCCCGAGGGTGTCTACAACGAGCAGTTCAAGAAATGGGACATCGGCGACATCCTGGGCGCCGAGGGGGTGCTGTTCAAGACCCAGACCGGCGAGCTGTCGGTGAAGGTGGATAGCCTGCGCCTGCTGACCAAGTCGGTGCGGCCCCTGCCGGAGAAGTGGCACGGCCTGACCGACACGGAACAGCGCTACCGCCAGCGTTACGTCGATCTGATCATGAACGAGGCGACGCGCAATACCTTCCGGTTGCGTATCCGTACCATCCAGTTCATCCGCGATTACCTCAACGGGCGCGGCTTCATGGAGGTGGAGACGCCGATGATGCAGGTCATCCCCGGCGGCGCCACGGCCCGGCCCTTCATTACCCAGCACAACGCCCTGGACATGCAGCTCTTTCTGCGCATCGCCCCGGAGCTTTATTTGAAAAGATTGGTGGTGGGCGGCTTCGAGCGGGTCTACGAGATCAACCGCAACTTCCGCAACGAGGGGCTCTCCACCCGGCACAACCCCGAGTTCACCATGCTGGAGTTCTACGAGGCCTACGCCGATTACCACCACCTGATGGACCTGACCGAGGACATGCTGCGCCACCTCTGCGAGGAGGTGATTGGTACCACCCAGATCCCCTACCAGGGCCAGACCTATGATTTCGGCAGCCCCTTCCGCCGCCTGACGGTGAAGGAGTCGATTCTCCAGTTCAACGAGGATATCCGCGCCGAGGAGTTGGACGATCTGGATCAGGCGCGAGCCCTGGCCGCCCGGCTGGGGATTCCACTCAAGGACTCCTACGGCCTGGGCAAGGTACAGATCGAGATCTTTGAGAAGACCGTCGAGGGGCGGCTCATGGACCCGACCTTCATCACAGCCTATCCCACCGAGGTCTCGCCTCTGGCTCGGCGTAGCGACAGCGATCCCTTCGTGACCGATCGCTTCGAATTCTTCGTCGGAGGGCGCGAGATCGCCAACGGCTTTTCGGAGCTGAACGACTACGAGGACCAGGCGGAGCGCTTTCGCAAACAGGTGGCGGAGAAGGAGGCGGGAGATATGGAGGCGATGCACTTCGACGAGGACTACATCCGCGCCCTGGAACACGGCATGCCGCCCACGGCGGGGGAGGGCATCGGCATCGACCGGCTGGTGATGCTGTTCACCGACTCGCCGTCCATACGCGATGTGCTATTGTTCCCGCACATGCGGCCAGAGGCCTGAACAGTGTTGTAGGTTGGGTTAGGCGGTATTCCCGCCGTAACCCAACAGGCTTACCACCCCCTGTTGGGTTACGGCGCGCACCGGCCTTCCTGAAACCATTGACGAGGTTGAGTTTGCGCGCCTAACCCAACCTACGGGAATTTACCCGGAATTTGAGGAGTAACCTGTGATCCCAGAGCTCGGACACCTTGCCCTGATATTGGCCTTCTGCATGGCGGGAGTGCAGGCCCTGTTGCCTCTGACCGGCGCCCATCGGCGCCGGGCCGCCCTGATCGGCGTTGCCCGCCCGGCGGCCTGGAGCCAGTTGTTCTTCCTGGGGATTGCTTTCCTTACGCTGGTACAGTCCTTTGTCGTCAACGATTTCTCCGTCGCCTATGTGGCGCAGAACTCCAATACCGATCTGCCCTTGCTGTTCCGGATCTCGGCGGTCTGGGGTGCCCATGAGGGTTCGTTGTTGCTCTGGGCCTTCTCGCTTTCCCTCTGGACCGTGGCGGTGACGCTTTTCAGCCGCGACATGCCGGACCGGGTGATCGCCAACGTGATCGGCGTCATGGGCCTGATCAGCCTCGGCTTTCTCGCCTTTCTGATCTTCACCTCCAATCCTTTCGAACGCCTCTGGCCGGCCCCGGCGCAAGGGCGCGACCTCAATCCCCTGTTGCAGGACTTCGGTCTGGCGATCCATCCGCCGATGCTCTATATGGGTTATGTGGGATTCGTGGTGCCCTTTGCCTTTGCCATTGCCGCCATGCTGGACGGTCGGCTCGATGCCGTCTGGGCGCGCTGGTCGCGGCCCTGGACCAATATCGCCTGGATGTTCCTGACGCTGGGTATTGCGTTGGGGAGCTGGTGGGCCTATTACGAACTGGGCTGGGGCGGCTGGTGGTTCTGGGACCCGGTGGAAAACGCCTCTTTCATGCCCTGGCTGGTGGGAACGGCCCTGATGCATTCCCTGGCGGTGACCGAGAAGCGCGGGGCCTTCAAGGCCTGGACGGTGCTGCTGGCGATCTTTGCCTTTGCGCTCAGCCTCCTGGGCACCTTCCTGGTGCGTTCCGGGGTGCTGACCTCGGTCCACGCCTTTGCATCCGACCCTGGGCGCGGCCTCTTCGTCCTCCTTTTCCTGTGCCTGGTGGTGGGCGGCTCTCTGACGCTCTATGCCGCGCGCGCCGACAATATCCGCAGCCGGGTGGGCTTCTCGCCCCTGTCGCGGGAGACCGGCCTGCTGCTCAACAACCTGCTATTGACCGCCCTCACGGCGGCCATTCTGCTCGGCACCCTCTACCCCCTGGTCCTGGATGCCCTGAATCTGGGCAAGATCTCGGTGGGGCCTCCCTATTTCAACAGCGTCTTTGTGCCGCTTGCCCTGCCTTTGGCGCTGGTGTTGGGGGTGGGTACCCTGGTCCGTTGGAAACGGGATGAGCCGGGCGTTCTCTGGCTGAAACTGCGTGTCGCCGCGATGCTCAGCCTGACCGCCGGGGTGTTGTTGGCTGTTGCCGCCGCACCGGTGTTTCACTGGCAGGCTGCTCTAGGGCTGGTGATGGCGTTATGGGTGGTCCTGGCCACCCTGGCCGGCCTGCGCGACCGGATTGCCAACAAGCCTTCCCTGGCCGCCGGGTTGAAGGCGCTGCCTCGCGCCTATTGGGGCATGGCCCTGGGACACCTGGGCGTCGCCCTGTTCATCGTCGGCGTCACCCTGACCTCGCTCTACAGCAAGGAAGAGGATGTGCGTCTGGAGCCGGGACAGAGCTATGAACTGGGGGGCTATAACTTTGAATTTATCGGCGTGGAGGATTTCTCCGGGCCGAACTTCACCGCCAGCCGCGGGGAGTTTCGCGTGACCCGCGCGGGTCAACTGGTTACGCGGCTGCATCCCGAGAAGCGCACCTATCGGGCGCAGGGTATGCCCATGACAGAGGCGGGGATAGATCCCGGCCTGACACGCGACCTCTTTGTCGCCCTGGGCGAACCCCTCGGCGGCAAGGCCTGGGCGGTACGTCTCTATCACAAGCCCTTCATCCGCTGGATCTGGCTCGGCGGGCTGGTGATGGCCCTGGGTGGTTTTGTTGCAGCCACCGACCGGCGCTACCGGTCGATGAAACGGCGTGCGGCGGTGGCGAAAGACAAGATGGCAACGGGGGTTGCATGAAAGCCAAGGCACTGATTCCACTGGTCCTCTTCCTGCTGCTGGCGGGCCTGTTTTTCTTCACCCTCAAAAAGATCAACCAGGGGGAATACAACCCCCGCCATGTGCCTTCACCCTTCATTGGCAAGCAGGCACCCGCCTTCTCCATTCCGGACCTGCTCCAACCGGGGAAGAAGGTCGATCCGGCCGCCATGCGGGGCAAGGTCTGGCTGATGAACGTCTGGGGCACCTGGTGCCCCGAGTGCTGGCGCGAACACGGTTATCTGCTCCATCTCGCCAAGGACAAGGGGGTGAACATCGTCGGCGTCGATTGGCGTGACGACCCGGCCAAGGGCCGCGAGATGATCGCCAAGCTGGGCAATCCCTTCCTCATGATCGCCGACGACCAGGCCGGCAATGTGGCCATCGATTGGGGCGTTTATGGCGCGCCCGAGACCTTCGTTGTCGATAAGCAGGGGATCATTCGCCTGAAATACGAAGGGGCCATCAACGAGGATGTCTGGCGGGAACGCTTCGAGCCCCTGGTACGTCAGTTGGAGGGACAGCCCTGATGAAACCTCTGTTGTTGTCGCTTCTGTTGCTTGCGGGGGCGATGGCCGCCCAGGCCACGACCATCGAGATCCACCGTTTCGAGAATCCCCGGCAGGAGGCGATCTACAAGAAGCTGATCGACGAGCTCCGCTGCCTGGTCTGCCAGAACCAGAATCTGGCCGATTCCAACGCCGAGCTGGCCCAGGATCTGCGCCGCAAGACCTATGAGATGGTCAGCGCCGGCAAGAGCGAGACCGAGATCGTCGCCTACATGGTGGAGCGCTACGGCGATTTCGTTCTTTACCGGCCGCCCGTGAAGGGGATCACCCTGTTCCTCTGGGCCGGCCCCTTTATCCTGCTGGCCGTCGGCTTCTTTGTGTTGTTCCGGGTCGTGCGGCAGCGGGGGCGGGCGCAGAACGACTTTGCCTTGACCGATGAACAGCGGGCCAAGGCCCATGAGTTGCTGGAAGGGGATGATCGATGACGATTTTCTGGGTGGCTGCGGCCCTGATGACAGTCTCGGGCCTGCTGATATTGGCACCGGCCCTCCTGCGCCCCAACAAGACGGAGGCCGAGGACCTCAACGCCCGCAACGTGCGCATCGCCAGGGAGCGCCTGGCCGAGCTGGAGTCCGAACGGGAGTCAGGCGTTCTCTCCGGCGCCATGTTCGAGCAGGCCAAGGCCGATTTGGAGGGCAACCTGATCGACGACCTGCGCGATGCGAAGGAGGCGCCCCTGGAAGCGGCGCCCGCCAAGCTGGCCCTGGCGTCCGTCCTGGTTCTGGTTCCCCTGGTGGCGCTGTTGCTCTACCTGACCCTGGGGGCGCCCGGTTTGCTGGTGGTTCAGGGAGACCACCAGAGCGGGCAACCCGGCAAGCCGAGCATGGAGGAAATGCTCGTCAAGCTGGAGGAGAAGCTGAAGGAAAACCCCGATAACGCCGAGGGCTGGTTCATCCTGGGCCGGTCCTATTCTTCCCTGGGGCGCTATCCCGAGGCGGTCGCCGCGCTGGAGAAGGTCCACAAGCTGGCTGGAGACAATCCGTCCGTGCTCACTGCCCTCGCCGACGTCCTGGCCCTTGCCTCCGGCGGCAAGGTCAGCGGCAGGCCCGAGGAGCTGTTGCGCAAGGCGCTGGAACAGGCGCCGGATGATCCCACCGCCCTCTGGATGCTGGGCATCGCTATGCAGGAACAGGCCAAGCACAAGGAGGCCATTGCTTATTGGCGCCGGGTTCTGCCGCAGGTGCAGGACGACCCCAAGACCAGCGCCCAACTGGGTTCGCTGATCGAACGCTCGATGCAGGAGGGCGGATTGAGCGAGGCCGATATCCCCACGGTTGCCCCGGTACCCGCAAACCCAGGGATCGAGATCAGGGTCTCGGTGATCCTGGACGAGAAGCTGAAGGAGAAGGTCGCGCCAGGTGATAGCCTCTTCGTTATGGCCAAGGCGATCGAGGGGCCGCCCATGCCGCTTGCCGTGGTCAAGCTCAAGGCGGCCGATCTGCCCGCCGAGGTGTCGCTGACCGACGCCATGGCCATGAGCCCGGATCTGCGGCTGTCGAAATTTCCCAAGGTTCTGGTACAGGCCCGGATCGTCAAGGGAGCGGGACCCATGGCGCAAAGCGGCGATCTGGAAAGTGATTCCCTGGAGACGGCTACCGCCGGTGCCGAGCCCCTGCGTCTGGTTATCGGCCGGGTCCTGCCCTAGCCCATCACAGGCGGGGTTTGGGCGGGGGACCCTTCCGGGTCCCTTGCCCTTTCCGGTTTCCCCATTATTGCAATTGGACTTTTCCCGGTGCTCTCCGCACAATCTTGGTATAGGGCGTAGGGAAGCAGTGATTGGCACCAACGCCTTTTGGAGTTACAGGAGCTTGCTGTGCGAATCATCAAATTTATTCTGGTTCTGTTCATCGTTGTGATCGGCGCGGCCTTTGCCGTGATGAATGCCGCACCGGTGAACCTGAACTATTATCTCGGTGTGCAAGAGGCGCCGCTGGCCTTGATCCTGGTGGCAGCCCTGTTGCTGGGGGCATTGCTGGGGGTGGTTGCCTCTCTCGGCGCCTTGGTGCGCTTGCGCCATGAAGTCAGCGATTTGCGCCGCAAACAGCGCCTGGCACAGGAAGAGATCGACAACCTGCGGTCCCTGCCGATCAAGGACTGATCCCCATGCCCCCGTGGAGCAACCCTTTGTGAATGGATGCCGTAGATCATGATGGAGTTTCTCTTTCTCCTCTTGCCCCTGGCGGCAGCGACAGGCTGGTATTCCGGCCGACGGAGCCGTGGCTCCGAGCCCCAGTCCAGGGATCACAACCCTGTCTATTTCAAGGGCTTGAATCTCCTCCTCAACGAGCAGCCCGACAAGGCCATCGATGTCTTCATCCAGCTGCTGGAGGTGGACAGCGAGACCGTGGAGACGCATCTTGCCCTCGGCAACCTCTTTCGCCGCCGGGGCGAAGTGGACCGCGCCATCCGCATTCACCAGAACCTGATCGCCCGCCCCACGCTCACTAAGGAACAGCGCGCCCAGGCCCTCTTGGAGCTGGGGCAGGATTACCTGCGGGCGGGCCTGTTCGACCGCGCCGAAGGGCTGTTCGATGAACTGGTGGTCCAGAAGCTCTTCCAGGTCGAGGCGTCGCGCAACCTCCATTTCATCTATCAGCAGGAAAGGGACTGGGAAAAATGCCTGCTGATGGCCCAGCGGCTCGAATCCCTGGGCGAGCCTTCCCTCCGGGTGGAACGGGCCCACTATTTCTGCGAGCAGGCCCAGAAGGCGAGGGGCACGCGGGACGAAGGCCTGGCTGAATCCCTGTTGAAAAAGGCGCTGGCCGCCGATAAGAACTCCGTCCGCGCGACCATGCTGCTGGGGCAGTTGGCCATGGAGCAGGGAGATATCACCGTGGCCTACCGCCACTTTGCGCGGGTCGAGTCCCAGGACCCCAATTTCATCGGCGAGGTCATCGCTCCCCTGTCGGAATGCAGCAACCGGATCGGCAATCGCCAGGTATTCCGTGAACTGCTGCGCCATAATGCCGAAAAGCAGGGGAACGTCGATGCCGCCATGGCCCTGGCCGATATGGTGCGGATTGAACAGGGCGACAAGGCGGCCACCGAATGGATGATCCACTTCCTGTCGAATCACCCCAGCCTGCGCGGCCTTGAACACCTTCTATCCATTCACCTGAAGGATGCAGCGGATGAACCGGCAGAGTTGCTGCCCATCCTGAAGGAACTGATCGCCCGCATGCTGGAGACAAGCTACGGCTACCGCTGTGGTCAGTGCGGTTTCCTGGCGCGCCGGTTGCACTGGCAGTGCCCAGGTTGCAAGACCTGGAGTTCCATCAAGCCGGTTTCATTCAGCGATTGCCAGGCGCCGAGGGGCAACGGCCTCATCGTCGATGAGATTTGAGTTCAGGTTTGAGGCACTTTCCTCCAGCCTCCAGTCTCAAGCCCAATCAACCCACAGGAACCCTACCCAATGAAAATCCAAGGCCCGCGCATCATCGTCGCGTTCGACTTTGCAGCCCAGGAGCCGGCCATGGAACTCCTGGCGAGACTGGACCCCGGCCAATGCCGGATCAAAGTGGGCAAGGAGATGTTCACCCGCTTCGGCCCCGATCTGGTGCGCGCCATCATCGGCAAGGGGTTCGATGTCTTCCTCGACCTGAAATACCACGACATCCCCAACACCGTGGCGGCGGCCTGCAAGGCCGCGGCCGATTTGGGGGTCTGGATGCTCAACGTCCATGCCTCCGGCGGGCGCAAGATGATGGTCGCCGCCCGCGAGGCGTTGGAGGGCTACGCCCAGCGTCCCCTGCTGATCGGTGTGACCATCCTCACCAGCCTCTCGCGGGCGGACATCGCCGAGGCCGGATTCAGCGGGGAGCCGGTGGACAACGTCCTGCGTCTCGCCGCCCTGGGCCAGGCGTCCGGTCTCGACGGCGTTGTCTGCTCCCCCTTGGAGACCGAAGTGATCCGCCGGACCCTGGGCGAGGGGTTCCTGCTCGTGACCCCCGGTGTGCGCCCCGGCGGCTCCGCCAGCGACGATCAGCAACGCATCAAGACCCCCGGCGATGCCATTCGCGGCGGCAGTAGCTACCTCGTCATCGGCCGGCCCATCACTGCTGCCCCCGACCCCATGGCCAGCCTGGAGGCCATCCGGCGGGAGGTGGAGGAGGCACTGGCATCGGGGTAAAACCTTTCTGTCTGGGTATAAATATTGTCTTGTGCCCATTCTTTAATCCTGTGGTAGGGTTACGCCCAATTTGCCCCGGACGCCGGGGTCCCACCTGAAAGGAGAGAATCCCACATGATCAAGCCCGTTGGTTCCGACGAACTCAAACCCCTGTTCGTCTACGATTCCGAGAAGCATCACGCCCTGATGAAGGAAGCGGAGACCCTGCCTTCCGTCGTCATCAGCTCCCAGGCCGCCGGCAACGCGGTGATGATGGGCGCTGGCTATTTCAACCCGCTCCAGGGCTTCATGAATGTCGCCGACGCCATGGGCGCCGCCGAAAAGATGACCCTGACCGACGGCTCCTTCTTCCCGGTTCCCCTGCTCTGCCTGCTGGAAAACGTGGACGCCATCAAGGGCGCCAAGCGCATCGCCCTGCGCGACCCCAACATGGACGGCAATCCGGTCCTGGCGATCATGGACGTTTCGGCCATCGAAGAGGTGACCGACGCCCAGATGAAGACCATGACCCAGAAGGTCTACCGCACCGAGGACATGGACCACGTCGGCGTCAAGACCTTCAACACCCAGGGCCGCTTCGCCGTCTCCGGCTCCATTCAGGTGCTGCATTTCTCCTACTTCCAGGACGATTTCCCCGACACCTTCCGCACCGCCGTCGAGATCCGCAACGAGATCAAGGAGCGCGGCTGGAGCCGCGTGGTCGCCTTCCAGACCCGCAACCCCATGCACCTGGCGCACGAAGAGCTGTGCCACATGGCCATGGAGCGTCTGAACTGCGATGGTCTGGTCATCCACATGCTGCTCGGCAAGCTGAAGAAGGGTGATATCCCCGCCCCCGTGCGCGATGCCGCCATCCGCAAGATGGTCGAACTCTATTTCCCGCCCAACAGCGCCATGGTCACCGGCTACGGTTTCGACATGCTCTACGCCGGCCCCCGCGAGGCCGTGCTGCATGCCTACTTCCGCCAGAACATGGGTGCCACCCACTTCATCATCGGCCGCGACCACGCCGGCGTGGGCGACTACTACGGCGCCTTCGATGCCCAGACCATCTTCGACGAAGAGGTGCCCAAGGGCGCCCTGGCCATCGAGATCTTCAAGGCCGACCACACCGCCTATTCCAAGAAGCTGAACAAGGTGGTGATGATGTGCGAAGCTCCGGACCACACCAAGGAAGACTTCGTGCTCCTCTCCGGCACCAAGGTGCGTGAATTGCTGGGCAATGGCATTGCGCCCCCCCCCGAATTCTCCCGCCCCGAAGTGGCGAAGATCCTGATGGATTACTATCAGTCCCTGGACGCCTGATCGGCCGTCCCTGGATTCGAGAGTGAAAGAGGCCCCGCAAGGGGCCTCTTTTTTGGGATGAAGTAGCAAGCTCTGGCACACTGCATTGCAGGAATTGCTGGAGATGTGGTTGCAAAAGCAGGGCGTATAATATATATATTACGAACGGTATATATAGGAGCGCCCCTTATGCAAGCCGGACTCGCCGAAATCCAGAAAAACATCGCCATTCTCACTAGGCTCACCGAGCCGTTACAGATCCTGGACAAGCGCCGTAAGCAAATCATTGCCACCGTCTATCCGCGCCTGGCAACCCACAACGCCCGGCGGCTGGCAGGCAAATACTGCAACCGTATCCCCGCAGCTCTACGCAACGCCACCTTTGAGGAGGCCCGCGAAACTGCATTGCTTGTGGTCATGAAGGAAAAGTATGGCGCTGCTGATTGATGCCAACATCATCATCCGCTATCTGGTGGGTGACCATGCGGAGTTTCTGGCGAAATCCACCGGGCTGTTTGAGCAAGTGGAGCGGGGCGACGCCGAAATCATCATCCTCGACAGCGTCGTGATGGAGGCGTTTTTTGTCCTGACCAAATTTTACCAACTGCCGAAGGTAGAAGTGATCGATGACCTGAAAATTATCCTCGCGTTTACGGGTGTCATCAACGACGACAAGTTCCAACTCATTGAAACACTTAACCTTGTCCTCTACAAAAACATCGACTTTGTGGACGCGCTGCTCTGCGTGAAAAGCAAGGTGTACGGGCTGGATCTGTTCAGCTTCGACGACAGGCTCAACAAGCGTTGCCTCTGATCCATTTCGTCGGACGGCCATTTTTCGCGTAAAATCGCAGCCGGTTTCCACCTGTTCCAAGGATTCGTTCCGTGACCCAAACCCTGTCCATTGCCCTGGGCGGCGCCGTCGGCTCGCTGCTCCGCTTTTGGGTATCGACGGGTGTTTATGCCTTGCTGGGGCGGGGTTTCCCCTACGGGACCCTGGCCGTGAATCTGGCCGGTTCCTTTCTGATGGGGTTCCTCTTTGTCATGCTCCATGATCGCCTGGCAGCCGCGCCGGAGTTGCGGGCACTTTTGCTGATCGGTTTTCTGGGCGGTTTCACGACCTTTTCTTCCTTCTCCATCGAAACCTTCAATCTGATCGAACAGGCCGAATACCTCAAGGCGGGTGCCAATATGGCGTTGAGCGTGGCGCTCTGTCTCGTCGCAACCTGGGTTGGCGTGCTCATCGGGAGACTGCTATGAACGGCACCATTGTCCGAATTTATTGCACTGAGGCCGAGGGCAAGCTCAAGGAGCTGACGGCCTTCCTGCACGACAAGGAGTGTATCCGGGGTCTGACGGTGTTCCGGGGCGTTGCGGGATATGGCGTCTCCGGGAAGGTCCATGGGAGTGGATTGATCGATCTCTCTCTGGATATGCCCCTGGTGCTTGAATTCTTCGACGAAGCGGATAAGGTGGCGACCGTTTTGGAGGATCTGCGGCCCCTGGTCGCGCCGGGCCATGTCATCAGTTGGCCGATCGAAATTTTAACCGAGTGAAAGAATCATGCTGGACCCCCGACTACTGCGCAATGAACTGGAGACGACCGCTGCCGCCCTGGCGCGCCGAGGCTTTCAACTGGATGTGGCGCGTTTCCGTGAACTGGAGGAGCAGCGCAAGCGCCTCCAGGTGGAAACCCAGGATCTGCAAAACGAACGCAACACCAAATCCCGTGCGATTGGCGAGGCCAAGCGTACAGGCCAGGATCTGGGGCCTTTGTTGGCGTCCGTGGCCGATCTGGGAAATAAGCTGAAGGCCAACGACGAAGCGCTGGACCGGGTGCTGGAGCAGATGGAAGAGTTCAGTCTGGGGATTCCCAACATCCCCCACGCAGATGTCCCCTTCGGCAAGGGCGAAGAGGAAAATCGGGAGGAGCGGCGCTGGGGGGAGATCCCGAGCTTCGATTTCGAACCCAAGGACCATGCGGATATCGGCGCGGCCAGGGGCTGGATCGACTTCGAGGCGGCGGCCAAGATCACGGGCGCACGCTTCATGGTGCTGAACGGGGCCATGGCCCGGCTGCACCGCGCCCTGATCCAGTTCATGCTCGATACCCACACGGGTGAGCACGGCTACTCCGAGACCTATGTCCCCTATATCGTCAACGCCGAGAGCCTCTTCTGCACGGGCCAGTTGCCCAAGTTCGAGGCCGATCTCTTCGCTGTGGGCGAGGGGACGGGCTATTATCTGATCCCCACCGCCGAGGTGCCGGTCACGAATCTGCTGCGTGGCGCGATCCTCGATGAGGCCGAACTGCCGCGCAAATGGGTGGCCCATACCCCCTGTTTCCGTAGCGAGGCAGGCGCCTACGGCAAGGACACTCGCGGCATGATCCGCCAGCACCAGTTCGAAAAGGTGGAGCTGGTGCAGTCCGTAAGGGCCGAAGATTCCCTAAGGGCATTGGATGAGCTGACCGGCCATGCCGAGGCCATTCTCCAGAAATTGGGGCTGCCCTATCGGGTCGTCACCCTCTGCACCGGCGACATGGGTTTTTCCTCCGCCAAGACCTATGACATCGAGGTCTGGCTGCCGGGACAGGGCAAGTACCGGGAGATCTCCTCCTGCTCTAACTTCATGGACTTCCAGGCCCGCCGTCTCCAGGCCCGTTGGCGCAATCCTGAAACCGGGAAGCCCGAGCTGCTGCATACCCTGAATGGTTCCGGGCTCGCCGTGGGGCGTACCCTGGTGGCTGTGCTGGAAAATTACCAGCAGGCGGACGGTAGTGTGAGGATTCCGGATGCCCTGCGTACCTATATGGGCGGCATGGAAATTCTGTGCTGATGGGCTGCTTTTCTTGCCGAAAACAGCGCTCCTGCCGCTGAAATATAGCGACAGGACGCACCATTACGGGGTAAAGTAAACCGGCATTTGGTGATGGTTAGCGTTTACCCCGGTCGCGGGCTGAGGCCCAGTGGGTGTTTGCGTCGCCGTTCCCTCGGTGGATCCACTGTTTCGGCGTTGGGTAGGTTTACTGGGATTTCGTGAGATTGAACGCCTGGGATTAGAATATGAATATCTATGTGGGTAACCTGCCCTATTCAATGCGGGATGAAGAACTGAGAAAGCTTTTTGTCGAGTACGGCGCCGTTTCCTCGGCGAAGGTCGTCATCGACCGCGAAACCAACCGTTCAAAGGGTTTTGGTTTTGTGGAGATGGATGACAGCTCGGCGGCCAAGACAGCTATCGAGGCACTTAACGGTACCGATATGGCGGGTCGTCCTTTGCGAGTCAACGAAGCGCGTCCCCGCGAAGACAATGGCCCCCGTGGCGGTGGTCCTCGTGGTGGTGGCGGCGGTTTCCGGCGCTGAGTTTTCTCTCGGTTCCCAGGCGCTTTTGAACCGGTAGTCAAGCGGCATGCCCTCGCAAGAGGGCGTGTCCGTTTTTCTATTGGGGAACATGCGGACTTGCCGTTCCTGGCAAGTCTGCCGTTCAAACCATCATAATCAGCAGTAAGACAAATCCCGCCACCAGCAGCAGCGGCAGCAAGACCGCCTGCCAATCCCCCGCCTCGGCTTTCGGGCTGTTATTCATCCAATGCCTGGCCCTCGGCCAAAGAAAGATGATCCAGCCGATGATCAGAATGGCAGAGAGAATCTTTGTCCAGTCGCCGTCCATTTTCGATACCTCAAGAAAAGAAACCCCGGCAGGGCCGGGGTTTGTTGGGCCGGATCGCGTTCAGATTCAGTCGTCGCCGAGTACGCCCAGCAACTGTAACAGGCTGGTGAAGATGTTCAGGATCGACAGGTAGAGACTGACGGTCGCCAGGATGTAGTTGGTCTGGACGCCGCTCACCATCTGGCTGGTTTCGAACAGAATGTAGCCGGACATGAGCAGGATCACCACGGCGGAGATCGCCAGGCTCAGGGCCGGCATGGGGAAGAAGAGGGTGACCAGGGAAGCGAACATCACCACCAGCATGCCGGCGAAGATGAAGCCGCCCATGAAGCTGAAGTCGCGCTTGGTGGTCAGGGCATAGCCCGAAAGGCCCAGGAAGATGACACCCGTGCCGCCGAAGGCGGTGGCGATGATCTGCGGGCCGTTGGAAAGGGCTGCGTAGTGATTCAGCATGGGACCCAATCCGAAACCCAGCAGCCCGGTGATGGCGAAGACCACCCAGATACCGTTGGCGGTCTCGGCCGTGCGCGGCAGCACGAACCACATCAGTGCCAGGGCGCCGAGCGAAGTGGCCAGGGAGATGAAGGGGGAGGGCGCCAGTGCCATGGAGACGACCGCCAGCAGGGCGCTCCAGATCAGCGTGGCCGACAGCAGCATGTAGGTGTTCTTCACCAGCTTGTTGGTGGAGAGCACGGATTCTTGCGAACGCTCCATGGACAGGTTGTAACGGTTCATAAAAACTCGATCTCCTCGGTTTATTGGCGAAACTGATTGTTCGACAGCCGAATGATGGGGTTGGTTTCCCAGGGAATCAAGCCTTCTTTCGGTCCGTGAAAGGAAGGCTGGCGAGGGGATGGTCTCACCCGAACAGTTTCTGATAGATGTTCAGTGCCTGCTCCAAACCCTTTTGCGCAACATTGGGCAGGGGCAGGCTATCCCAGTCGAGGCTGTCCAGGAAATTCTTGACGCTGAGGCCGAGGCCGGTATCGCCCTGAATACTGAGACGGCGCTGGAAGAATAGGGTGTCTGGGTCCTCGCGGCGGGTCAGCATCAAGAGGAAGGCATGCATGTCGCCGCTCATGGTGACATCGGCCGGGCGGTTGGAATACGTCAACCGCTTCTCGGCACAGGTGAGGTTGTACCCCAGATGGGCGTCCTTGATCTCGACCCGCAGGGTGCGGCCTTCCAGCATATCCAGCTCCCCTTCGCGCAAATACTCTGCAAGGATCTTGTTGAGCGCACCCGCCATGACCCGGCTGTGGATACGGTCAGGCAGGATCCGGAAGGGCAGGGCCAAGGGGAAGGGCAGCTTGATTGGCGAGCCGATGGCGGGGGCTGTCAGGGTCATCTCTATCAGTGCTCACTTCACGAAATAAGGGGGGGATATTCTCACAACTTTAAATAGGATTTACAGGAAAAGAGCTGTTGGATCCTGCCTATCTCTCATTTTACGGGGGGACGGTTTGCGGGGTTTCGTGGAACCCGCCCCGTTCCACCAGTTTGGTGAACGCCTTGCCGTAGGTGGTTTGATAGCCCTCACCCAGCTTCACCGGGTCGGCGATGATACCGTCGATGGTGTAGTGGCCGCCCAATTGGACGATGCCGGTCCTGAGATAAAGACCCTCGCAGCCGAAGATCTCCTTGATCGGCTGGGTCAGGCCGATCACGGCCATGCCGACGGTGCCGTTGGACTTCACGAACAGGGAAAAATGCTCGGTGTCGCGGAGATAGGCCCAGTCGGCCACGTCCAGGGATTTGATGGCGGCCTTGATATCGGAGTCGTATCCCGGTTCGCCGTCCAGATAATCGTTGTACTTTTGGCGCTCTGAGAGATAGCAGTTCCGCGCCGCTGAAAGCCGTTTGATAAGCCCCGAATCATTACCATCCCCAATCTCCACGGCGTGAATATGGAGCAAAAATTCCTTGTATTGGGCAATGAAGCGGTTTGCCAGATTTTGATCTATGACCATGGGTAACTCCACGTCTTCTCTTGCCTTGTTGCTTCTGGGTTAACTATCCCAATTAACGCAGATTAGTATTAATTTCAAACGCTTTCAACGCTGTGCCGGCGTTCGGATGATCTATTCGGCCTCTTCCATCGCCAGTTCGGCCGAACGGGGGCGGAGCAAAAAGAGGCGGATATAGGGAGTGAACATGGAGACTAGCAGGACGAGCATGGCGACAGAGATGTCCTGGCCCGCCAGAGAGACGACCAGGCCAAAGGCGGCGGCCATGGAGAAGGTGCAGTCCAGGGCGGTGGCGATCAGCCGTTCGCGGCGCAGTCCGGGTTCGCCCGCGTGGCGGAAAAAGACGATCAGTGCCGGCGGCAGAAAGTGCAGTGGCGCGTAAAAGAGGGCGATGATTGCCCAAACGACGAAAGTATCCATGGGTAGGGCACCTCTAAAAATTCAAGTTTCTAAACCAGGCAAGGCGCGAATAAAAATCTGTCTGGAACAGATTTTCACGCGAGCCCGACGGGGGAGGTGCAAGGATGCACCGAATAAAAAATTGTAACGCGCATATATCTGATATGTAAGGAGTAATTTTTTGTGAGCAACGCAGCATGGTAACGAAAATGGGATTTTTAGGGGTACCAGGTACAGCCTGCAAGATGAATTGCGTCCCATGATACCCCTTTCGGCGCCGCTTTCGAACCCGGCCTTTTGGTGAGTATTGCCGGCAGGGACCAAGACAGGTGAATAAGCGGCCCTAGAAGCCCAAAAAAACGGGCGCAACCACACTGCTTGCAACTGAAGATCCCAAGCCAGCCTGGGCTAATCGATGTATGAGTCATCCATTAGGATGTGAAGTTGTTTTCCCTCCGCGGTTGTCCCGGATGAAAAGTAGGAAGGGGAAGCGGCACGCTGAAAAGGCGTCAATTATTATCTATCTGTCAAGAAGATGGCGAATCATGGAAGAGGCGGTGGCGCGGGGGAATATCGGTATTCTTATATGTGCCGGAAAGCCGACAATATACAATTATTGACGTTCGTCTGTTGTAAATTTCGCTGTTGAGAAAAGCTATATTAGGGGCTGCTGTAAATAAAAATATCCATTGCGGCACCGCTAATGTCCATGATTAAATCACTCAACCAGCCTCTCCTGGTAGATGAGGAAATCCTGATGTTGAAGAGCCAATACTATATTGTGTTGCGCGGCGCCCTGAGGGGGCCCGTCTCACTGCGTTGGCTCAAGCATTGGCGCGACAGGGAACGCCTCTCCGGCGATGCCTTGATCAAGGATTCCCCCACGGCCACCTCCCGACTGCTCGACGATGTCCTCGCCGGAGCTTTCGATCGGGAGATGCCCGTCGTCGAGAGGGGAATGGGAACCCGGTTTCACTATTGGTGACGATCATGGGGCGGGACGGTGCTCCCCCACCCAAACAACCGCTTCTGGTCCCGTGATCGTCCCCTCCTTGGGGGGCTTGGCTCTGTCCTTTGCGCCGGCGCCTATCCCTACCCTCGCCCCAATAACCGGTAAATCACCGGAATCAGCAACAGACTTACCAGCAGCGAGAAACTGAGCCCCGAGACGATGGTGACGGCCAGGGGTTGCAGCATCTCGGCCCCTTCGCCCCAAGCGAGGGCGAGGGGGAGCATGCCGGTGACGGTGGTAAGGGTGGTCATAAGGATGGGGCGCAGCCTCAGCCGGGCGCCATCGACGATGGCGCGGCCCATCTCCACCCCTTGCCGCCGCAGGATCTCGATGTATTCCACCAGGACGATGGCGTTGTTGACGACGATGCCGGCCAGCATGATGAGCCCCATCCAGACGGGCATGGAGAGCGGCAGGCCGCTGACCAGCAGTCCGCCGGCCACGCCGGTGACGGCGAAGGGGACGCCGAGGATGATTACCAGCGGGTTGCGCAGGGATTCGTATTGCACCGCCATGACGGCGAAGACCAGGAACAGGGCCAGCCCAAGCAGCATCTGCCCCATGCGGCGGCCCTCCTGGAGGGATTCGAAGCTGCCGGCCTCGTAGAGACTGTAGCCGGGGGGCAGTGCGGTTTGCCCGATCAGCGCCTTGACCTCCCGATGCACCACGCCCATGGGACGTTCGCCGGTGAGGCTGGCGTTGATCTCGACGATGCGCTGCTGCCGGTCGCGGCGGATGGTGGCGGGGGTCGTCACCAGCTCGACGGTCGCCAGCTCGGCCAGCCGGACCGGGACGCGGGGCTCGTTGCGGCTGAACAGCACCAGGTCGTTGAGGTCTTCCGGATTGGCCACGTCGCGCCGGTCGAGCCGGAGCCGCACCTCGATGCGGCGGTCGCTTTCCAGATAGTCGGTGATCAGGTTGCCGTCGAGGGCAAAGCGTACCGCCTTGCCGATGGTGGTCACGTCCAGGCCATAGCGGGCGGCCCGCTCGCGATCCACCCGCACAGCCAGCTCTAGGGTATGTTCCTCGGAGGAATGCTCGATGTTGGTCAGCCCCTTGATTTGGCCCAGCCGTTGGGCCGTTTCGCTGGCCAGTTTTTCCAGCAGATCCAGGTCCGTGCCCTGGAGGCGCAGGCTCAGGTCGTCTTCGCCCTGGCTCAGGCGGATGCCGCGAATGCCGGGGACGCGCAGGCTGACCCGCACCCCCGCCATGCCCAGCTTGTCGATGGCTGACTTGACCCGGCCGATCCACGCCTTGCTGCCGATGCCGCCGCGTTCGGAAAGGGGCTTGAGCCGGATCTGGATGCTGGACTCATTGGCCGCCTCGATCTGGGAACGGCCGTAGACCCGGCCGCCGACGGTGGTGAAGAGGCTGTCGGTCTCGGGCTGTTCGGTCAGGAGCTGTTCCACCCGGCGGGTCAGTGCGTCCATGGTCTCCAGGTTGATGCCCCGGTCGGCGTGCAGGCTGAGGGTGACGCGCCCCTCGTCCATGTCGGGCAGAAAGACCTCCCTGGCGTTGTCGAACAGGGGCAGGGCAAGGACCAGCCCCAAGACGAAAAGGGTGATGATGCGCCAGGGCCGTCCCAGCACCCACTCCAGCAGCAGGCCGTAGCGATCTTGCAGGCGCTTGACCCAACGGTCGGTGGCCTGGCGCACCGGGTTGTCGCCGCTTTCTTGGCCGATGCGGCCGGCCAGGGCCGGGGTCAGGGTGAGGGCGACCAGCAGGGCCGCGACCGTGGCGGCGGAGATGGTGAAGATCAGTTCCCGGAACAGCAGGCCGGTCAGTCCCCCGATGAAGAGGAAGGGCAGCACCGCCGCCAGGTTGGTGGTGGTGGAGGCGACGATGGCGCCGTTGACCTCGGCGGCGCCCCGGCGGGCGGCATCGGGATCGCCCTCCCGCTGATGGCGCTGGATGTTCTCCAGCATGACGATGGCGCAGTCCACCAGCATGCCCACCCCCAGGGCCAGCCCACCTAGGCTCATGATGTTGAGGGTCAGGCCGCCGGCGGCCATGAGGATGAATGTCACTAAAATCGCGACCGGGATGGCGCTGCCGATGATCAGGGTGCGGCGCAGGTCGCCGAGGAAGAGGTAGACCGTGACCATGGCCAGCAGGGCGCCGCCCAGGGCCGATTCCACCGCGTTGTTCAGGGATTGGCGGACATAACGGGCCTGATCGTCCACCGGGTGAATGCTGATCTCCTTCGGCACCAGCCCCTTCGCCTGGAGGTCCGCCATCTGGCGTTCCACCGTATCGACCACGGCGACGGTATTGGCCCCCGGCTGCTTCTGGATGGATAGCTTGACCCCCGGCTCGCCGTTGAGCCGGATGCGGACCCGCTCCTCCTCGGCGCCGTCGATGATCTCGGTCAGCTCACCCAGGGGCAGGGTGCCGCCGGTCACGGGGATGGGCAGGTGGCGCAGTTCGGCCAGGCTCTCGAAGCGGCCTGCGGTGCGTCCGCCGATCTCCCCGGAGCCGAGCTGGAGCCGCCCGGCGGGCGTTTCCCGGTTCGACTGGCCGATCTGGGTGGCGAGGTTGTCGATGTCCAGCCCCAGGCCTGCCAGGCGCAGTTGGTCGGCCCGGATCTCCACCTCGCGCACCAGGCCGCCGCCCACCTCGGCGGCGGCGACGCCGGGCAGGTTGAGCAGCCATTTGCCCAGGCTGTAGTCGGTCCAGTCCCGCACCTCCACCGGACCGAGCAGGGCCGAGGCGACTACATACTCCACCGCCGGTGCCTGGGAGGGGTCGCGCTTGTAGATGGTCGGCGGCTCGATGCTGTCCGGCAGGAAGCGTTTGGCCCGGTCGAGGCGGGTGGAGGCGTCGCGCAGGGCGATGTCGATGTCCTTGCCGTACTGGAAACTGAGGTCGATGGAGCTGCTGCCCTCGGTGGTGGTGGACTGGATGCCGGTGGCGTCCTCGGTGATGGCGAGCTGTTCCTCCAGTTGGCGCGTCACCTGATCCTCCATGATGGAGGCGGGCACGCCGGGGTCGTTCACCCGCACCCGCACCTCGGGGTAGATGAGGCGGGGCAGCAGATCGACCCCCAGCCGCTCCAGGGCGAAGAGCCCCAGCACCGAGAGGGCCAGGGTGATCATCACCACCCCTACCGGATGGCCCACCGACCAGGCAGCCATGCCGCCCTGGGAATTACTCATGGGCGCCGACTTCCTTGCCTTCGGTCAGCCCCATGAAGCCGCGTGTGACGATTTGTTCACCGGGGTCGAGCCCCCGCAGGACCTCCACCCGCTCGCCGATGCGCAGGCCCGCCTCGATGCGGGCCTTATGGGCCTTGCCCTGCCGGGCCAGAAAGAGATATTCCCCCTCCCGGTCGCGCTGGATGGCCGTGAAGGGGACCAGGAGCCGGTCGCGGGGCGGCAAGGTGAAGGTGACGCGGGCCAGTTGACCGCCTCGGGCCTGGGGCGGCACCTGTTCGAAGCTGACCTCGACCAGACCCTGGCGGCTGGCCGGGTCCATGCGGGGGTGGATGCGCAGGATGCGACCCTTGAATCCATCCCCCGGCAGGGCGTCGATGCGGATCGAGACCGGGGTGCCCGTCGTCAGGCTCGGCAGCAAGAGTTCGGAGACCGAGACCTGGACGATCAGCGAATCGGGGTCGATCAGGGTCAGCAGGTGGTCGAACTTGGCGACCAGATCGCCCGGTTCGACCAGTCGCTCGCTGACCAAGCCGGAGAAGGGGGCTGCGATACGGGTGTGGTCGAGCCGGGTTTTGAGCAGATGGCGTTCGGCCTCGGCTACCTCCAGGTTGGTGCGGGCGCGGGCCATCTGTTCCTCCGACGCCAGCCGTTTGTCGGCCAGGCCGGTCAGGCGGTCGGCGTCCAGCTTAGCCTGATGCAGATTGGCCTCGGCCTTTTGCAGCTCGGCCCGCACCAGACTGTCGTCCAGCCCGGCCAGCAACTCGCCCTCCTTGACCGCGTCCCCTTCGAAGAAAGGGAGCTGGGTGATGCGGCCCTCCTCCTGGCTGTGGATGCGCACCTGGCGCCGGATCTTGAGATTGCCGGCCCGCTCCCGCTCCAGGGGGATCGATTCCTTTTGCACGGCCAGGGTCTCCACACGGTGGGCAGGCATTTTCCGCTGGCCGGCATCACCCGTGCCCTGGTCATCGCCGCAACCGGCGATGAGGGTCAGGCTGAGCAACAGGGGCAGGCTGGCCTTCAGGCCGCAAAGGGGCGTTGAAGAACGCACGGCCATCAATTCAAGGAAACGGAAACGCCATCCCGCACGGCGGGATGGTAATGTTTGACCCTGCGGCGGATGTTGCGCTGCACCACCAGGCCGAGGATCTTCCACTCCAGCCTGTCGAGATAAATCTCGGGATAGAGATTGTTCAGGGCCACCAGCCGTTCTCCTTCCGCGTCCTTCACATACTGGCGGAACCAGCGCACCCCCTCCACCTCGGCGAAGACATAGGCACCGTTATAGGCGGTATCGCCGGGGTGGATGATCACCACACACTGGTCCGGGAACTCCGGCTCCATACTGTCGCCCAGCACCTGGGCGGCGTAGTTCTCACGCTGGCTGCATGGGTTGTCTTGGATGATTTCGTCGAGATCGGTCATGGAAGCGGGCTTTCGATGCTGGAGATGGGAATGAGGGATGGTAACGCCTTTAGTACAACCTGTTCCCTTCCTTTTCAACCTAAAAACCGGTCAAAGCTACACAAAATAATCCGAGGGCTGTGTTTCCCCTTCAATCCTGTCGGTCGGTTGTGTCGTCAATCCGACAAGGCCTTTTCCATTCCACGGGAACAACCGTTATTTCAACCGGTTAGATTCTCTCCTGAAGTGGGCATGCCGATTGCATCCTGGCTCCTAACAGACTAAATGCCGGGGGATTTGATGATGGAATTGCCAGTAATAGGCCAGGCGAGCGGTTGCAGCTCGTCCGGGTGCGGCGGCAGCAGCGACCAGCTTGCCCATCTGCCGGCCCATATCCGCGAGAAGGTGCATAACCACCCCTGCTATTCCGAGGAGGCGCATCACCACTACGCCCGCATGCATGCGGCAGTGGCGCCGGCCTGTAATATCCAGTGCCACTATTGCAACCGCAAGTACGACTGCGCCAACGAATCCCGTCCCGGTGTGGTCTCCGAGCTGCTGACCCCGGACCAGGCGGTGAGGAAGATCCTGGCGGTGGCGGCCAACATCCCGCAGATGACGGTGCTCGGCATTGCCGGTCCCGGCGATCCGCTGGCGAATCCCGAACGGACCTTCGAGACCTTCCGCCAGCTCAGCGAGAAGGCCCCGGACATCAAGCTCTGCGTCTCCACCAATGGGCTGGCGTTGCCGGGATTGGTCGAGCGGCTGTGTGAGTACAACATCGACCACGTCACCATCACCATCAACTGCATCGATCCCGAGGTGGGGGCCAAGATCTATCCCTGGATCTTCTGGAACAACCGCCGCGTCAAGGGGCGCAAGGCGGCGGAGATTCTGATCGAACAGCAACAAAAGGGGCTGGAGATGCTCAGCGCGCGCGGCGTGCTGGTGAAGGTCAATTCGGTGATGATCCCCGGCGTCAACGACCACCACCTGGAAGCAGTGAGCAAGGCGGTAAAGGCAAGGGGCGCCTTCCTGCACAACGTCATGCCCCTGATCGCCGAGCCCGGACACGGCACCTTCTTCGGTCTCATGGGCCAGCGCGGCCCCACCCACGACGAACTCCAGACCCTGCAAGACAAATGCGCCGGCGACATGGCCATGATGCGTCATTGCCGCCAATGCCGCGCCGACGCCGTGGGCATGCTGGGGGAAGATCGCGGCGGAGACTTCACCCTGGACAAGGTCGAGGCCATGGAGATCGACTACGCGGCCGCCATGCAGCGCCGGGCCGAGGTCCAGGCCGCCATCGAGGCCAACCGCGAGGCCCAAAGGAAAAAGACGGGTGAGACCCTTGTCGCCCTCTCCAGCCTCAAGCGCCAGAAAAAAGGGCCGCGCCCTGTCCTCATGGCCGTGGCCACCAGCGGCGGCGGCATCATCAACCAGCACTTCGGCCACGCCAGGGAATTCCTGATCTACGAGGCCTCTTCCACCGACGTGCGCTTCATCGGCCACCGCAAGACCGACCTCTACTGCACCGGCGGCGATAGCTGCGGCGAGGCGGAAACCAAGCTGCAAAAGACCCTCCGCGCCCTGGCGGGTTGCGAGGCGGTGCTCTGCGCCAAGATCGGTTTCGAGCCCTGGGAACAGCTCGAACGGGCGGGCATCCAGCCCAACGGCGAGCATGCCATGGAACCCATTGAGGAGGCCCTGGCCGCCGTCTATGCCGAGATGGTGGCGAAGGGCCTGCCCGAGCGGGAGATGACCGCCGTTCCATACCGGGCGAGCGCCTGAGGAGAAAAGCCATGGCTTACGAGATCGTCGAATCCTGCGTCAACTGCTGGGCCTGCGAGCCCCTCTGCCCGAGCCGGGCGATTTTTTTGCCGCCTGGCGCGGCCGGGCCGGCGCGGCCCCATTTCCGCATCGATGCGCGGAAATGCACCGAGTGCGAGGGTGACTACGCCGAGCCCCAGTGCGCCGGCATCTGCCCCATCGAGGGGGCGATCCTCAACGGCTTGGGTGAACCGGTCAATCCGCCCGGTTCCCTCACCGGCATCCCGCCCGCCCGGCTGGCCGAGGCGAGGGCCGAGATCCAGGCGCGATAACCCAGGAGGTCAACCGATGTCCACCCTAGCCTTGGCGAAGGAGACGCCGGAACACTGCCATGCGGGATTGATGGCCAAGCGCCGGGGCGATCCCCTGGAGGAGACCCTGGCGCGCATGCTGGCCTCCTGGACCCTCGGCGCCGGCGCCATGCCGGTCTGGCTGGGGCTGGGGGAGTTCGAATTCCGGCGCCTGCTGGCACGCCACTTTCCCGGCCTGGAAGCGGCCCAGTTCGCGGGGCTGGGCCGTCCGCTCGATCCCCGGCGCGGGGAAGAAATGGCGGACCTGCGGGCGCTGCTCATGGCGAATCGTAGCGGCGGGAGCGCCCGCGAGCCCTGGATGGCCGATATCCTGGCCGCCGGCTGCATGGGCGACGACCATCTGTGGCAGGACCTGGGCCTGTGGAACCGGGGCGACCTCTCCCGGCTGATGCGCGAAAACTTCGAGCCCCTGGCGCTACGCAACGACCGGGACATGAAATGGAAAAAGTTCCTCTACAAACAGCTATGTGAAACCGAGGGGATCTATACTTGCCGTTCCCCCAGTTGCGAAATCTGCAAGGATTACCAGCGATGTTTCGGTCCCGAGGAGTAGGGTCGCCATCAGGCGGACCAGTCCCCCTGAAGGGGGATCTGCAACAACGCGCCCTCGGCGCCTATCTCGGCCTGGCCGTGGGCGATGCCCTGGGCGCCACGACCGAGTTCATGACCCCCGGCGAGATCCGTGAGCGTCACGGTGTCCACCGCAAGATCAGCGGCGGCGGCTGGTTGCGGCTGAAACCGGGCCAGGTCACCGACGACACCGAGATGAGTCTGGCCCTGGGGCGCTCGATCGTCGAACGCCGGGGGGTCGATGCCGGAGCCGTGGCCAGCGCCTTCAGCGAATGGATGCGCGGCCAGCCGGTGGACATGGGCAACACCGTGCGGCGCGGCATCCTCCACTTCAGGACTACCGGCCAGACCGCCGTCCCCGAGAACGAATACGACGCCGGCAACGGCGCCTGCATGCGCTTCCTGCCCGTCGCCCTGGCCTACTGGAACGCCTCGGACGAGGAGCTGATGCGCGCCTCCCGCCTCCAGTCCCATGTCACCCATAACAGCCCCCTGGCCGACGCGGGGACCGAGACCCTGCTGTCCATGGTCGTGGCCGCGCTGACGGGCAGGGACAAGGCATCGCTGCTGGCCATGGCCCATGGCTTGGCCGAGCGCCACCCGGCCTATCGCTTCGACCGGCGCCGGGTCGAAAACCCCAGCGGTTACATCGTCCATACCCTCCAGGCCGTCTTTCAGGCCTTCTTCTCCAACGACAGCTTCGAAGCCATCCTGGTCGATGTGGTCAACCGGGGCGGCGACGCCGATACCACCGGGGCCATCGCCGGCATGCTGGCCGGGGCCTTCCATGGCCTCTCCGTCATCCCCGCCTCGTGGCGCAAGGCGCTGAACCCCCAGGTCAGAAAGGCCTGCGAGAGCCAGACCATCGAACTCCTGGCCCTGGCGGCTGAACGAGACTGGGCCATTCCACGGATCTGATTGATCGGGACTTGTTCTGGGGGTTAAATGCACCCCCATGATTTTTCGCCACCTTTTCCTGATCCCTATCGGCATCGCCTTAGCCGCCGAAGTCCCGGCGGCCGAACCCTATCTGGCCTGGCGGGCTGAGCCAGCCTCCGTTCCCGAACCCCTGGGCGGTTTGAAAGGCGACGCCCAGAGGGGCAGGGCGGTCGCGGCGAATCAGGCGCAGGGCAACTGCCTGGCCTGTCACCCCTTGCCGATCCCGGAAGAGCCCTTCCATGGAGAGATCGGCCCGCCCCTGGCGGGGGTCGGCTCCCGTCTCCCGGCGGTCGGAATCAGGTTGTGGGTCATCAACGCGCGGCTGATCAAGCCGGACACCATCATGCCGGCCTTCTATCTGGACCCCAAGGAAATCTACCGCTCTGACGATGACCATGCGGGCAGGACCCTCCTTAGCGCCCAGCAGGTGGAGGATGTAGTGGCCTATCTGGCGACGCTCAAATGATCCGTTTTCTCGTGCTGCTGTTGATCCCCCTCAGCCTCTGGGCGGGGCCGAAGTCGGGTTATGAGTATCTGACGCCCGAGAGCCGGGCGATTCAGGACGACGATTTCCAGAATCCCGGCATGTCGGCAGTGGAGGAGGGGTCCAAACTGTTCCATGCCCAGGGGGAGGAGGGCCATTCCTGCGCCACCTGCCATGGCGAGGGCGGCGCCAAGCTGGACCCCAGGCGGATCGCCGCCTATCCGGTCTTCGGCAAGGCCCAGGGCAAGCCGGTAACCCTGCGCGACCGCGTCCATATCTGCTGGGAGGAGAGACTGGGCAATTTTCCCCTGGAGTTCGACGACAAGAACGCCCTCTACCTGGAGACCTTCGTGCGTCACCTGGCCCGTGGCGAACCGGTGAACGTGGATGTGTCGGCTGAATTGAAGCCCTTTTATGAAATGGGCGAAAAGCTCTACCGCACCCGGCTGGGCCAGTTCGGCATGACCTGCTATCACTGCCACGACCAATACCCCGGCCGCAAGATGCGCGCCCAGCCTCTCTCCGAGGGGCAGACCAATGGCTTTCCCACCTATCGTCTGGGCAGCGGCAAAGTGACCAGCCTGGGCGACCGTCTGAACGAATGCATGGTCTCGCTACGGGCAGCGAGGTTCGAGCACGACTCCGAGGATTACCGCAACCTTGAGGTCTACCTCAATGCCCGTGGCAACGGGCTGAAGATAGAAACGCCCGCTGTGCGGTACTGATCAGGAAGTATGGGGACCGCTATAAAACCCGGCAACCAGGGGTGCCGGACGTTTTTATTCGCCCAGAACAAGGGTTTGTTCAAGGCACAGGGCGAATGAATTCGCCCCTACATGCTTAACTTAATGGCATTGGGGTTAGGCTCTGGCCAGCCAAATAGCGGGATCTCTGTTGCCATGGAATACCGCCAAGACAACAATGCGATATTTCTCCGCACGAAAATAAACACTGTATGGAAAACGATTGGCGACGACACGCCGAATGTCCTCGCGAATAACGGCAAACTGGAGAGGGTGTTCAGATGCAAGCGATACGCAACGGTCAATCTCAGCCATGAACTCAAGAGCAAGGCCAAGTCGCTTGCTTTCATACCATGCACTTGCTTCGATGAACTCGGCGCTGGCGGCGCGATGAAAAGTGATTGGTAGTCTCATTGCCCGATTTTGGCAAGAGCAGCAGCTTTTACTTCATCCCAAGGAACCACATCGTCAGGATTCGCCAGATGGTCTGCGAGACGGCGGTCAAGTTCCAATTTCTGTGTTTCTGTCAAAGATGGCGCAGCGCAGCGGCTAACGATGCCATCCCAGATGGCTTCAACCAACTCGATCTGCTCGTCAACATCAAGCACACTTGCTTGCTGTAAGAGTTGTGTGTTCATGATCGCAGTTCCATTCAAAGTTCACTAGGTGATTCTAGCGCGTCTCGCCATTTTACGCCTGTCGTCCGGGCAGCGGCAAAGTGACCAGCCTGGGTCTCAATGCCCGTGGCAACGGACTGAAGATAGAAACGCCCGCTGTGCGGTACTGATCAGGATGTATGGGGACCGCTAAAAAACCCGGCAACCAGGCGGTTGCCGGGTTTTTTTAGCGAAAATAGCGAAGCCGTACTCCTATGCAATCCCGGTCGCGCTCAAGGCGGGGTAGTCGGTGTAGCCCTTCGCGCCAGGAGTGTAGAAGGTCGCCTTGTCCGGGATATTGAGCGCCGCACCCTGGCGGAACCGCTCGGGCAGGTCCGGGTTGGCGAGGAAGGCGCTGCCGAACACCGTGGCGTCGGCCCGGCCATCGGTCAGCAGGGCCTCGGCGGCGGCTTGGTCGAGACCGCCGCCGATCAGGTAGGCGCCGTCGAAACGCGGCCGAAGCAGTGCGTGGTAGTCGGTGCCGGTGCCAAACAGGGCGACGTGCAGGTAGGCAAGCCTGAACTCGCGCAGCCGCTCGACCAAATAGGTGTAGGTTTCCTGCGGTGCGGCATCGACGATGTCGTTGAAACCCATCTCCGGCGAAATCTTGATGCCGACGCGGTCGCCGCCGGCTTCCGCCACCATGGCTGCCAACACTTCCAGCACGAAGCGGGCGCGGTTGGCGGCCGAGCCGCCGTAGTCGTCCTGGCGCTGATTGCTGCCTGACGACAGAAACTGCTCCGGCAAATAGCCCGAAGCGGCATGCAACTCCACCCCATCGAAACCGGCCGCAAGGGCCCGGCGCGTCGCCATGCGGTAGTCCTCTACGACGCGGGTAATATCGGACGCGCTCATTTCGCTGGGGGTGACAAAATCCTGCATGCCACTGTTCGTCCAAGTCTGGCCGCTCGGCTTGATGGCAGACGGCGCCAACGGGAGCGCTCCCGCCGGCAGCAGCGTCGGGTGCGAGATGCGTCCGCAATGCATCAACTGCATAAAAATGCGACCGCCACGGGCATGCACGGCTTCGGTCACCTTCTCCCAGGCGGCCACTTGAGCATCGGTTTCGATACCCGGCGTGCGTACATAACCCTTGCCCATTGCGGCGGGGTAGACCCCCTCGCTGATGATGAGCCCGGCGCCGGCGCGCTGGGCGTAGTAGGAGGCCACCAGATCACCCGGCACGCCGTCATCGTCGGCGCGCGAACGGGTCATCGGCGCCATGATCAGGCGGTTGGGCAGGGTATGGCGGCCAACGCGGACAGGGGTGAATAGCGCATTCATGCTGTACTCCTCGGTGTTAAAGCGATGGAGCGATCATCCACTAATACGAATTTGGGATAAATACGGCAAAATGGAATTTATCGATCCATTCTCGGAGCAATCAAGGTGGAGTTACTGAACGACATGGCCTTGTTTGTCGAGGTCGTCAAAGTCATGAGTTTTCGCCGTGCGGCCGAGACGATCGGCATCCCTAACTCGACGCTGTCGCGCCGGATCAGCGGCCTGGAGAAAGCAATCGGGCTGCGCCTCCTCCACCGGACCACGCGCAGGATCGAATTGACCGAGGCCGGCCAGATTTATTTCGAGCGCTGCAAGCGCATCGTCGATGAGGCGCGGCTTGCGCACGAGCAACTGGGCGAGATGCTGGCCCAGCCGAGTGGCGTGTTGCGCGCCTCCTTGTCGGTAGATTTCGCCAATATCTTCCTGGCGCCGCTGATCGCCGAATTTGCCCGCCGTTATCCCGGCATTACCTTCGATTTTGACCTTACGCCGAGGGTGGTCGATCTGGTGGCAGAACCGTTCGACGTGGCGGTCCGTATGGGAGAACTGGAGGATTCATGCCTGGTTGCGCGTCAGCTCGCTCGCCTGCCCCGCTACCTTTATGCCTCGCCGCGTTATCTCGAACTTTCCGGAGAACCGCGTCAACCCACTGACCTGGCCCGGCATGAGTGTCTGCGTTTCCGCGCGGCGAAGTCCGACATGTGGACGCTGCACCGTGAAGCCGAAACGATGGAGGTTGCAGTCGGCGGGCGGTTCCTGCTCAACAGCGTCGGCATGATCAAGCGTCTGGCGACGCTCGACCTCGGTATCGCTGTGCTGGCCGACGAAATCGCCGCCGATGACCTGGCTGCCGGGCGGCTGCGTCGAGTATTGCCACAGTGGCAGGCCACGCCCGTTCCCGTCTACGCCATCACCGAGACGCGCCTGCTACCGGCGAAGACGCAGCGGTTTATCGAGTTCTTGCGCGAGCGCCTGGGACAGACTTCATGAAACGAAACCTTATTCTTACGCAGGCTTCGCAACGCTTGAACCACCTCAAGCCCCTTCGCTACAGTTGCAAAAAAACCGGGGGAAACCAGCCGTGCGCCAGCAAAGAAAAATTCTGCTCTTGCCCTTATTCCTGTTGCTGTCGGTCCCCTGCTGGGCCGGCCAGCGCCTGGCCCTGGTGATCGGCAACGGTGCCTATGCCGGCGCGCCCTTGAAAAACCCGGTCAACGACGCTGCCGACATGACGGCCAAGCTGGAGGCCAAGGGTTTCGGCGTCACCACCCTCACCAACGCGGGCCAGAAAGAGATCGAAAAGGCCGTGCGCGAATTCACCCGCCAACTGGGACAGGGCGATGTCGGCCTGTTCTACTTCGCCGGACACGGCTTGCAAGTGGACGGTGAAAACTACCTGGCGCCGGTGGATGCCGATATCCAGACCGAGGAAGAGGTGCGCTACGAGGCGGTGAGCCTGGGCCGGGTAGTGGATGGAATGAAGCGGGCCGGCAACGACCTCAACCTGGTGGTGCTCGACGCCTGCCGCAACAACCCTTACAGCCGTAGTTTCCGTAGCGGCCAGCGCGGTCTGGCGCGAGTCAGCCCAGCCACCGGCACCCTGATCCTCTACGCCACCGAGCCGGGTCAGGTGGCGGTGGACGGGGAGGGGCGCAACGGCGTCTTCACCGAAAAGCTGCTGGCATCCATGGACAGCCCCGGCCTCGGCGTCGAGCAGGTCTTCAAGGAGACCGCGCGCCAGGTCCATCAAGCCACCGGCGGCAGGCAGACCCCCTGGCAGGAAGGGGTGATCCTCGGCCAGTTCGCCTTCGACGGCCAGACCCAGCCACCCCCGCCGCCGGACGCGGAACTGGCCGTCTGGCAATCGATGGAACGCTGCGGCAGAGCCGGCTGCTTCCGCGACTACTTGCGCCAATATCCCCAGGGGCGGTTCAAGGTGGCGGCCGAAGGGCAGTTGGCCCGCCTGGAACAGGCGTCATCGCCTCCAGCAGAGCAAGAGCCGGCGCAAAAAGAGGGCGCCTGGGCCGGCTTGAGTACCGCATTCGATAGGCGCCGAATCGAATCATTGCAGGGGGCCTGGGCCACGGCCAAGGCGCAGATGACCGGCCTGACAGCCGCCGAGAAGAAGCTGGTCAAGGAGTTGGCCGAAGGCCCGAGCCTGCCCCTGGAAAGCCAGGCCCTGGCGGGGACCTATCGCTGCCGCACCCTAAAGGCCGGCGGTGGTTCACCCCCCTTGGTGATCTATGACTGGTTCAAGTGCCGCATCCGCGCAGAGGGCGAGCAACTGCTGTTCGAGAAGATCACCGGCTCCCAACGCACCAGCGGCAAGCTCTATCCCTGGCATGCCGATGAGATGATCTATCTCGGCGCCTTGTATTTCTCCGATGAGCAGAGCCCAGGGTATGTCCTCAATGAGCCGGGACCGAACGACAGTTGCAACGAGCACCGCAATGAGGTGGCCCTCTTGCGCCGTATTGGAAAGACCCGTTACCTAATGACCTTCCCCAAGCCGCTTTGTGAGTCGGACATAGATGTCATTGAATTGGTTGGCCAATAGTTGGATCTGAGGATGCCGTGGAGCGGGGGGTTATTCCGCAGAAACGAACTGGTCGGAACCGTCGGCGCATACCGAGGCGTGGAGTTTGCATCGGGAGGACTGCGCCCGGCAGCGGGCGAGCGCCTGTTCCTGCGCCTGTTTTATGCCGTCGCGCGACGATAGTGCCCAGCCGTCCGGGGCGTGGGCAAAGGCGCCGCACCAGCCTTTGAAGAATGTCAGCTCCTTGTCGCAGAGACCGCCGCAGGATTTCCGCGCGGCGGCTATCGCCTGTGACCTCGTCTCTTCGCCCCAGGCCATGCCCCAGCCACCGGTTGCCGGTGCGTAAAGGATGGCGCCCCAGGGCTTCAGCGAGCCGGCCGCCCGCAGCCGTTTGACCAGGCCGAGTGTCAATAACCCATCGGATGGGAGGTTGATGTCTGTCTGAAGATCACGGACTGCCTGTACCGTGAGGGAGCCCAGGCGTCCATCGGCCTGGCCTGGTTCGTAGTTGAGCTCGAACAGACGTTCCTGCATTTCTTTGATGAGGGTGGAATCGGTAACCAGGGTGGCGTCTTTCGGATCGGCCACCGGGCCGGACTGGGCGGTATCGGGAAGGGTATCGAGCCTGGCCTTGGCCTCGGCGGCATATTTGCCATCCGGAAACTGGCGCAGGTAGAAGGCAAAATCCTGGCGTTCCTGGGAATTGACGATACCGGCCCAGACAATTTCATCCCGGTCCGGCGCTGCCGAATGGGCGGCCGGTTCCGGCGCCTCTCCTTGTCCGGGGTTGAAATAATATTCGACGCCGGGGAGCGAGCCGTAAGTGAAGGGCTCCTGGCCGCCGCCGGTCTCTTCCAGCACGGCATCCCGTACCCGCCGGAACATGAGCGAGATCTCCAGCCCCGGTGTGCCCATGTGTTTCAACAGCGCCGACACATAGGGGCTGTTATCGCCGGACCCGTCCGCAGCCAGTTGTCCGTCGCGGGCGGCATAGGCAACCAGCGTGCCCTTGTTGGGCTCGACACGCGCCAAGCCGCGTCCGGCCGCACGGGAGACATCACCCGAACGCATCATGCCGGGGATGAAGGGATTGTTGCGGCAGGCATCGAGAATGACCAGGCGCAGTTGCTTCGCGCTTTCGACGGCTTCCATCACCTCGGAAAGGGGCACCGCCTCTATGCGCACAAGCTTGTCGCGCTTGAGTTCGGCATCGACCGGGATCAGGTAATTTGTTCCGCCGATCTCGATGCCGTGGCCCGCGTAGTAGAGCAATGCCCAGTCGGCGCTGGCCGCTTCATCACCGAAATCTATAAGCTTGCGGCGCAGTTCGTCGCGGTTCAGATCCTGTTCAAGCCAGACCGTGGAAAATCCAAGCTGCTCCAGTTTCTCCGCGACGGATTTGGCGTCACGCGCGGGATTGGGCAGTTTCGATTGATGCAGGTAGGTCGCGTTTCCTATGACCAGCGCAATGCGCCTCTCAGCAGCGGCCGGAGCGGCAAGGACTGCCAAGGCAACAAATAACGCGAACAATCGGCAACGGCCACATCGCATGCGAGACCCTCAGAGGCTGCCGGTCAGGCCCAGATTCAGCGTTTGAATCCTGGGCTGCCGTCGGGATTGACAAGTTGCCTTCCGTCGGGCGACTTCCTGAGCTGGTAAATATTCCGGTCATGATTCCATTTGACGCTGATCACTCCGTTATTGCAGCGCCACCAGCCCTTGAAACCACTGCTATGGGTCATGACGCCACCTGCGGAAAAGCGGGTGTCTCCCTTGCCGAAAAGCCCGGCGGCCCAACTGCTCCATGTCCCCGCAACCCCGGAGCATGACCCGCCGGAAGGCGGCTTCCGGGCTTGGCTGACGCCCTCGCTTCTGGGACGCGGCGGTTTTGCCCTCGGTTCTTCCCGTGGTTTGACGGCCCCCCCGCTCAGGTCCCTGCTGCCGCGGCCGATGGTCCCTCCGACGCTGCCCGCTTGCGCGATGAGGATGCCCCGATGGATTTCAGCCGTGGGGGCATCGGTGCCCTCAGCGCAAAAGACCGCTCCAGCGGGTGCGCAAGCCAGTGTTCCAGCCATCAGAAATTGGATTAGCGGTTTCATCGTTACACCTTGCTGGTTTGAGGCCCCCTCAGGGGGGAATGATTGGAATTATTACGCAGAATCTTCACCAGCCCCTCAACTCAAAAATAGCCCAGCCGTCAGGCATATGCATGGCTGATTTTAGCGAGCGAGGCGGGACAGTCACTGGATCAACTGCACTTCGACCCGGCGGTTGAGGCGGTAGTCTTCGTCGCTGTCGCCAGGATGGCGGGGCTGGGTCTCGCCCTTACCCTTGGCCTTGAGCTTGCCCTGGAGTTCCGGGTGCCACTGGCCGATGAGGGCCGTCACCTGTTCGGCCCGGCGGCGGGAGAGGTCGTCGTTGTAGGCGTCGCCGCCGCGCCTGTCGGTGTGGCCGATGATCAGGGCCTTGCCCATGGCACCGGTCTGTCCCGCCAGAGCCTTGCCCAGTTCGCGGGCCTGGGCCATGCCCTCGGCATTGGGGCGGTCCTGATCGGTGTCGAAGAGGATGTAAAGGTCGATGCGCTGCACGGCGCCGATGGAACGGCTGGCAACCAGGGAGCGGCTGATGTCGCCCTGGGCCAGTTGTCGGCGCTGGGGGTGGAGATCCACCGCCTTGCGGACCTGCCAGAGCCAGCTCAATTCGCCGGAGCCCTCGGTGTCGATGGCCGCTTCGATATGGGCCAGGGCCAGGGGGATGTCCTCCTGCTGGAGATAGGCCTGAGAACGCCGGCCCTCGATGGCGGCCAGTAACCGTTTGGCGCCGGGCCTGCTGGTGTCCAGAGACTCCCGCGCCTGGGCCAGGGCCGCGAGGGCGCCTTGGGTATCGTTCGCTTCCAGACGGGCGACGGCCAGACGGTAGCCGATGTTGGCGTCGGGGCAGAGGGCCAGGGCCTCGGCCAGCAAGGCGGCCTTGGCCTGCGGATCGGCGAGGGCCTGTGCCTTCTCGTCCAGCCGGGCGGCACGGGCACAATCCCCGGCGAGCGCCCAGGTTGTGCCGCCGATACAAAACAGCAACAGCAGTAGTTTTATGGGGGACATTTGCCTTCTCCCTTGATGACTCGAATCTGGGTGACGGCGGCGGCTGTGCCGTCTTTGCCGTCCGCGAACAGGGTCCGCCAGGCGGTTAGCGCCGGATCGTCGAAGGCCAGCTTCTCCTTGCCCAGCAATTGCTCCAATAAAGGCGGATGGCCGGTGAAGGCCAGGGCAATCAGGTAATCGGTCCCTTCGGGCTCACGGGCGCAGTTGTGGATGGCAATCTCCCTGTCGGCCGCCAGGGAATTCATCTCCGCCTGCTTGTTGGGGTAGAGGGGCAGGATGCCGCCGTTGCTGTCGATATCCAGCAGCACCAGCCACACCGGCCGGGCGGCGGTCATCCTCACAGAAAGGGATTCGCCATAGCGGAAGTTGCCGCCGCGCTCGCCGGGCACCAGGTCCAGCTTCAGTCCGAAAGGGTTGGCGTTTCCCTGGCGCCACATCAGGGCCTGGACCCATTGGTGCAGGCGCAGCAGGTACAGGGCTCGCCCGGCGTCACCGGCGGGGATGCGGCTGATGGGGTCGCCGGCGCCGGCCAGCAGCAGCCATTGCCCGTCCTCTTCCGCGACTTGTACATCGCCGGTCCCTCCGGTGACGAGCTGCATGCCGGATTCCTGGCGCACCAGCGGCTCCAGCGCGGTGGTTCCCTTCCCCAGGGCCACGCGCAGCGGCGGGGCCTTGCCGTTCCCCGGCACGGCGGCGGCCGGGCGAGTGGCGAACAGGGCGCGGTCGCGTTGTCCGCGCGGGTCCGACTCGGCCGGGGGCAGGAGTTGCGGGCTGTGCTGGAATCCCCGTTCCGCCAGCAGGGCCTGGGTCGCCAGGCGCAGCTCGGCGTGGGAGAGCTTGCCGTCGCCATCGGCATCGGCGGGGCGTTCACCGCCCAGCACCCGCAATAGGGCGTCGGTGAAGGCCCCGTGGGGCTGGCTATCCAGCGTGGGGGCCTGGCGCAGCAGCGATGCGGCGATGTCCATGGCCAGCTCCAGGTCGCTGGCGGCGGAAAGATAACTGATGTTGCGGTAGGGATAGGGCGGCGGCGGCGGGCGCACGTCCTCCCCAACCTTGCCGGACAGGGCGGGGTCGCTGGTGATGGTCAGGACCTGCTGGCGGGAAGGAAAGTCCCGTGTCGGCGAAAGGTTCGCGGACCGGACCGCGTTGCCTGAGAAGCAGCTATCCGCCACCACCAGCACCTCGGCCCCGGTGCGGTCCAACTGGTCGAGGCGGGGGCGCAGGTCGCGGTTGCCGATCAACAGGTTCGCCATGATCTGTCCCTGGGTTCCCTCGATGATTCCGTCCCAGGGGATGTAGGCGCCGCTGCCGTGGGGGATGGGGAGCCCGCTGGTGCTGTCGTAGCGGCTGGTGCCGTGGCCGCTGAAGTAGATCAGCACCTGGTCGCCGGCAGTGACGCGCCCGGCAAGCTGCTCAATCTCGCCCAGGATGGCCCCCCGCGTGGCTCCCCGGTCCAGCAGGACGCGGACATTGCCGGGGGATGCCCCCCAGCCGCCGATCAGGACCTTGCGTAGCGCCTCGACATCATGCCGGGGGCCTTCGAGGTCCCTGATCGCCGGGTCCCCGTAGTCGCTGATCCCGATCAGCAAGGCGTGGCGCCCGGCCTGGGCGGGGGCCATCAGACCCCACAGCAGCAGGACGGCCAGGAGCATTTCTTTCACCGCAAAGGACATCAAGGATAACCCTTCATTGACTCGGCCGGCTCCGTTACCTCGACCACGGTCTTCGCCAGCCCCCAGGCCCTCGCCTGGCCCACGACGGCAATGGCCTTTTCCATTCGCTTACTGTTGTCGCCGCCGCCCAGGGCCTCCTCCAGCGATACCCCATCGGGGGTCACAAAAAAGGCGATGGCGCTGGGGCCGGCCGGTTCCGCCGCCTCCAGCGACCAGCCCCCATCGGCGGGCGGGATGGAGACGGGGATATCGGCCTTGATCCGGTTGTCGCGCTGCAATGGGTTAGGGAACAGCAGGCTCAGCTCGTCGGAGGGATCAACCTGGACGACCCAGAGCTGGCCCGCCTGTGCGCTTTGCAGCGTAAAGCGCATGGGCTTGCCCAGCTCCACTTTTGCCGGGGCCGAAATCAACCGAACTTTGAAGCTGTTCTCCCCTTCGGTCATGTTGTGCAACCGTTCCCAGTTAGGCCCCACATGAACGTATTGGGGTTCCTGGAAACAGCCGGACAGCAGTAGGCCCAGGGCAATGGCGCCAATCGAGATGGATTTGATATTCATGTCGGTATCACTCCAGGGTGGGCAGAAAAGATCTCGTTACCAGGCATTACTTGCATTGCCGCAACTCCTCGCAAGTGCTCACTTCCAGCACGGCGGCATAGAGCGAAGGATCGGCCGCCACGCTGCGTGTGGTGGCCGAGTCGATCGGCGGGAAGGACTCCAGCAGCTTGCCGGCGTCATCGCGTTCGCCGTTGCTGGCGTCGTACAGATTCAGCGGCCGGCGGGTGAAGAAGGCCAGGACCAGGGCTGGGCCGAAGGGCTGACGGATCGTCCAGTCGAAGCGGCGCGGGCCGGGCAGTTGCAGGGTCCCGGCGGTCACCTGATTCTGCTGGTCGATCTTGTTGGGAAACAGCACGCTGACCCGGTCCTCCGCGTCCACCATGAGAATATTCAGATAGCCCTTCTTGTCCGGGATCTCGATCTCCAGTTGCAGCAGGTCGCCTTCCTCCAGCCTGGCGGACTGGGCGCGCGCCTTTAACTGCCCCCCAGCTGACTGGGCAAACTGGCGCAGGCGGCCCCACTCCGTGCCGCCTCCCTGGGTCGCCACCCGCACCCGCAAAGGCTTGCGCGCCAGCTCCAGGTTGCCGTTGAGCTGGGGGTGATGCACCTTCGCGTCCTGTAACCTGGGGTCCTGGGCCACGAATTGGGCGACCAGTTCCGTGGCGCGGGCATGTACCTTTTCCAGGGTCAGGCCGGAGCCGCCGTTCTGGGTATTGCCTGGGGCTGGTCTCGCCTCGATGCGCTTCAGCTCCCGCTCCTTGAGGGCGATCTCCTTGGCCCCTTCGTCCAGCGCTTGAGCTATGGCGCGGGTAAATAGGCTGCCGCGCGGGCTGGCCAGGGCCGATTCGTTGTCGGCGGCAGCGGAAAGGCCGACGAAGCGTTCCGTCTCGCCCGTCTTCCCGGCCCCCTTCTCGGCCAGAACGACCTCCCGGCCGCCTGTCTCTGGCATCCCCGCATAGAACAGGAACTTGGACTCCCCTTCGGAAACACCGCTTCTGCTGCTGCGCAGGCGGATGCGCTTGGTGGCGGTGCCGCTGTTGCAGGCATCGATCAGCACCAGCGTCTCCCCCGCCGGGATGCGCCGGAGCAGTTCATGGATACGGTCATCGACCAGCACCCCGGTCAGCTTTCCGCCGTCCGTCTTGGCCTCGTGCATTACCAGCACCTCGTCGGCCTGGTCCTCGGTTTCGTCGCCGTTTTCATCCGGGATGCGGCTGCCATGGCCGCTGAAGTAAATCAGGGCGCGATCGCCCGGCCCGGTCCCCTGGATCAGCCACTGCTCGATCTGGCGCTCCACGTTGGCCGTCGTCGCCTCAGCGTTGCGCAGCCGCTTGCGTTCCTTGAAGCCCAGCTTCTCCGCCAGGGCATCCATCTGCTCCAGGTCGAGATCGATGCCGCTCAGATTGAGGGCGGGATTGGCGTACTCCCCCACCCCGATCAGCAGCGCCCGGTCGGCGGCGGCGCCATCGAGCGAGACGGCAAAGAGCAATAACCCGGTCAGCCAGCCGGCGCGGCAGGAAAAGGATCTGGTCATTGTGCGTTTCTCCTGGGTCGTTTTCTCTAACCCATTCAAGGAACCGGTTGGGTGGCAACCCGGTCCCGCAAGCGGCCGGCTCAACGAATCCGCAGGTTCCATTCCTTGATCACCAGACCACGGGGGAGGCGGTTGCCACCCTGGCCTTGGCTGCCCCGGTCGCCGCTGTCGCGGATGCGGATGGTCTTTTCGCCATAGCTGGCGCCGATAGCCTCGTCGAGGGCGTCGAGGGGGGCTTCCATGGCGTAGAAGTCGCCTGCGGCCTTGCTGCGGGATTTACGCAGCAGGCTATCGACTTCGAGATAGCGCTCGGAGGCGATCATGATGATGCGTTCCAGTCCAGGGCGGTCGCCGTAGAATTCGAGGCGTTCATTGGGCACGCTGTACCACTGGCCATCGCCGGGGTATTTGATGCTGTCGCCGGTCTGGAGGCGGTTGGGGAGGATGGCGACGGCCCGTCCGCTACGGGGGTCGATATTGATCAGATAAAGGAAAAAGTCGTGGTTGCCGCGTACCTGGAAGCGGATGGCCTGGCCCTGGCGGTAGGTGGAGCGGGCGGTGCGGATATCGATTTGCAGGCCTTCTTCGCCAGGCGCGCCGTCGCCGGCATCGCGAATGCGGATGAGCTTTTGGCCGGCGGCCACGTTTTTGAGGGCGCTACCTTCCCCGGACGGTGCGGCTGTAGCGGCCGGAGCCCAAAGGCCGACGGCCCCGGCCAGGGCGAGGACGCCCGCATAACGGGCCAGGCGGCCGATGAGGGGAATGATGCTGTTCATGGTTCTGCTCCTGGTGGCTGGGAGCGGTGGTTTTCTCAGTTGGCCTCCGCTCGGTTTTGGTAACGCCGGTAATGGGTCAGTTCCGTTTTGAGGGTTTGGAAGATCAGTGTTTACCTCGGATATGGTCCAACAAACCCTGTGAGGCCTCCGTCACCATATCGAAGACATCGTCGAATCCCCGCTGCCCGCCGTAATAGGGATCGGGCACTTCAGCGATATCCAGCCGGGGCGCGAAGTCCAGAAACATCCGCAACCGGTGCTCATGGCCCGGCGGGCAAATCTCCCGCAGTCCCTGATAATTGGCGCTGTCCATAGCCAAAATATAGTCGAATCGGCTGAAGTCGGCGGCAACTACCTTGCGAGCCCGCAGATCGCTGAGATCAAAGCCCCGCTTCAGCGCCGTCGCCTGGGAACGGGAATCAGGCGGGGCACCCGCGTGATAGCCGTGTGTCCCGGCGGAATCGATCTCGATCCGATCGGCCAGCCCCTCCTGCCCTACCAAATGGCGAAACACCCCGTGAGCGGTGGGGGAACGGCAGATATTGCCCATGCAAACAAACAAAACACAGACTTTATTCATATATAACAATGCCTTGCTGTGGCTAAACTCATGAAAAACACGTCCAAATAGAATTCAGATAGTTACAGGGGGGCGGAAAAATTCCCGCATAACTTTACCAACAGAATACGGGGTATTTCGAGATTCCTATGGGTAGACTGACCCAATGGTCATGGGGCCGAACAATCCTGTCCAAAAACAGGCTGACATAGAGCCCTGAAATCTCGATTTCACGTTAAGCATCCGTATTTTCTAACTTTTTTCACTAGGCGAGATGAGCGATGACCGGTAAGCGACATTGGGGTATGGGCATGGCCGGGCTCCTGGGCTGGCGCAACCTGGCCCATGACCGCTCGCGCTTCGTCGTCACCCTCACCGGGATCGTCTTCGCCGTGGTCCTCTTCACCATGCAGGTGGGGCTGTTCCTCGGTTTCCAGGACAGCACCACCACCATCATCCGCCACACCGGCGCGGACCTCTGGGTCCTCGGCAAGGGGGCGCGCAACTTCGAGATCACCCTACCGATCCAGGAGCGTGAACTCTACCTTGTCCGCTCGGTGCCCGGTGTAGAGCGGGCCGAACCCCTGATCGTCCAGTTCGTCCCCTGGAAGAAGCCCGGCGGGGGCGACGAGAGCGTCATCGTGGTGGGTTTCGACCTCAACAGCGGGCTGGCCGGGCCCTGGGGCCTGGTGGCCGGCGATGCCGCCGAGCTGCGCCGCCCGGCCACCGTGGCCATCGATACCCTCTTCGCCGACAAGCTCGGCGTGCCGGGGGCCGGCGAGGGGAAGGAAGCGACGGTGGAGATCAACGGCCACCGCGCGCGCATTGTGGCCATGACCCAGGGCATCCGCTCCTTCACCACCTCGCCCTGGGTCTTCACCTCCCTGCGCACCGCCTTCGACCTCACCGGCTTCAACGAGGACCGCAGCAACTACGTGATCGCCAAGGTCGCCGCCGGGGCCGATGTGACCGCGGTGCGCGACAGCCTGCGCGCCATCCTGCCGCGCTGCGATGTCTACGCCAGCGAGGAATTTGCGGCCATGACCCGCGACTACTGGATGTTCACCACCGGGGCCGGGGCCTCGGTGCTGGTCTCGGCGGTGCTCGGGCTGCTGGTCGGCGCGGTGATCGTCGCCCAGGTCCTCTACGCCACCACCGTGGACCACCTGGCGGAGTTCGGCACCCTGCGCGCCATGGGCGCCCCCTCCGCCTTCATCTATAAGGTCATCCTGGGCCAGGCGGTGATCAGCGCGGTGCTCGGCCATGTCTTGGGGATCGCCGTCTCGCTCCTGGTGGCCAAGGGCAGTGAGGCCGGGGCCGCAGTGATCCTGGTCCCCCTGCCCCTGGCGGGTTCCCTGTTCGGGGTGACCCTGGCGATGTGCGTGGGGGCCTCGCTGGTCTCCATCCGCAAGGCGATGACCATCGACCCGGCCATGGTCTTTCAGCGGTGATGCCCATGGATGTCCCGATGGTCGAGGTCGAAGGCGCGGGCATGGTCTACGGTACCGGCGAGGCGGCGGTGCGCGCCCTCGACGGGGTAGACCTGGCCGTCCGGCGTGGCGAGATGCTCGCCCTGGTCGGCCCCTCGGGCAGCGGCAAGACCACCCTGCTGATGATTCTGGGCTGTCTGCTCAGGCCCAGCGCGGGCGAGGTGCGGGTGGACGGCGCCCCGGTGGCGGGGCTGGCCCCTGCCGTCTTGGGGGCGCTCCGGCTCTCGCGGATGGGTTTCATCTTCCAGGGCTACAACCTCTTCCCCGCCCTCACCGCCCTGGAGAACGTCCAGCTCGCCCTCGACCTCAAGGGCCGCGACCTGGACGAAGGGGCGGACCTGCTGCACCGGGTAGGGCTGGGGGCGCGCCTCAATAGCTACCCCCGCCAGCTCTCCGGTGGCGAAAAGCAGCGCGTCGCCGTGGCCCGCGCCCTGGCCGGCGAACCGGGTATCATCCTCGCCGACGAGCCCACCGCAGCCCTCGATACCGCCAACGGCCTGGGCGTGGTGGAGCTGCTGCACGAGCTGGCCCAGGCCGGCCGGGCGGTGGTCGTGGTCACCCATGACCCACGGGTGGCGGGGCTCGCCGATCGTATCGTTCGCATCCAAGACGGGAGGATCGCCGCATGAATCTAATAGCCTTTTTCTCGCGCGTTGCGCGAGATGAATTGAGAAGTTTCGGATGAACAAGCACCTGTGGCTGGCGGGGGCAACGGGCTTGGCCGTCGCCCTCTTGGCGGTGGGTTGGCTGGATGGGGGAGGGGGCACCGATGCGGGTCAGGCCCCGGCGCCGATCCCGCGCCGGGTGGTCGCCGCCCTCGGGCGGGTCGAGCCCCTGAGCGAGGAAGTACGGGTGGCCGCAGCCATGACCGGGCGGCTGGCCGAGGTCCTGGTGGACGAGGGCGATCGGGTGGAGCGCGGCCAGGTGGTGGCGCGGCTGGAAAATGCCGACCACCTCGCCCGGCTCCAGGCCGCCGAGGCTGGGGTGCGCGTCGCTCAGGCCGCCTTGGAACGGGTGCTCAACGGGACGCGCCCCGAGGAACGGCGCGAGGCTGCGGCGGCGGTGACCGAGGCCGAGGCCCTGGCGGGACTCTCGGACCGCGAGGCGGCGCGCCAGCAGGGCCTGGCCGAGCAGAAGCTGGTCAGCCACCAGTCCCTGGACGCGGCGAACAGCGAGGCGCGGGCCGCCCGCGCCCGTCTGGAGCGCGCCCGGCGTCACCTGGATTTGGTCGAGGCCCCGCCACGGGAGGACGAGCGCGCCCAGGCCGAGGCCGAGCTGGCCGTGGCCCAGGCGCGGGCGGCTGAGACCCGCGCCATCTACGAAAAATCCCTCATCCGCAGCCCGCTCCAGGGGCTGGTCCTGCACCGCTTCCGCCGCGCTGGCGAACAGGTCACCGAGCTGGGCGACACCCCGATCCTCTCGGTGGGCGATACCTCGGTGCTGCGCGTGCGCGCCGAGGTGGACGAGGCCGACCTCGGCCTCATCGCCCTGGGCCGCCCGGCCTGGTGCCGTGCCGAGGCCTGGGGCGAGCGGCGCTTCACCGGGCGCGTCTCCCGCCTCGGCAGCTTGATGGGGCGCAAGAAGGTACAGGACGAAAAGCCCGGCGAGCGCGTGGACACCCGGGTGATGGAGGTCCTCATCGACCTCGATCCCGGCAGCGATCTGCCGGTGGGGCTACGGGTGGACGCCTTTATCGAGCTGGAGGCGGGGAAGTAATTCTACTTTGCCAGATTTCATCCCCCCCTCCCCCGGAGGATTACGGTAATGGGATGGTCGCCCCTCCCCAAACCGGCATCTGAGTGCCAAAGTGTGGCGAATAGAGATTCCCACTGACTGAAGAGAGGCGACCGAGATGAAGATTACGACGATAGGTATTGATCTGGCAAAGATCCAGTTTCAGGTACATGGGGTTGATGAGCGAGGCAATGCCACTTTGAAGAAGCCTCTGAGGCGGGGCCAGATGGTGACGTTCTTCGCTAATTTGCCGCCCTGTCTGATCGGCATGGAAGCCTGTGGCAGCG